>Ga0209536_100001358_pt1 | contig 40793 bp, 34 predicted proteins | sample DeeMarSeWOR28_12_FD_187461 | JGI IMG/M metagenome (GOLD analysis project Ga0209536, IMG submission 187461) | Marine sediment microbial communities from White Oak River estuary, North Carolina - WOR-2-8_12 (SPAdes) (version 2) | ecosystem: Environmental > Aquatic > Marine > Intertidal zone >... | reverse complement strand
ACCGGTGGAGTGGGAATCGTCCACCATGACCAGCGCATCATAGCGGTCCGCCAAATCGCAGATGCCTTTCAGATTCGCGACGATACCATCCATGGAAAAGGAACCGTCGGTGGCAATCAGGCGGAAGCGTGCGTCTTGAGCTTCATTAAGTTTGGCCGCCAAATCTTTCATGTCGTTATTCTTATAACGAAATCTGCGTGCTTTGCAGAGGCGGATGCCATCGATGATGCTGGCATGATTCAGTTCGTCGGAGATAACGGCATCCTCGGAACCCAGTAACGTTTCAAAAAGACCTGCATTGGCATCAAAGCAGGAAGAATAAAGAATCGTGTCGTCGGTGCCCAGAAACTGAGATACCTTTTGCTCAAGCTGTTTGTGGAGTTCCTGGGTGCCGCAGATAAAACGCACCGAAGACAGGCCGTATCCCCATTTCTCCAAACCTTCTTTGGAGGCATCGACCAATTCCTGGGTGCCCGCTAAACCCAAATAATTATTGGCGCACAGGTTGATCACCTGACTGCCGTCGGCCAGTTTTACCCTGGCTCCCTGGCGGCCGGCAAGGATCCGCTCGTCCTTGAAAAGGCCGCTGCTCCGAATCTGCGCCAGTTCATCGATCAGATGCTCTTTTATTTTCCCGTACATTCTGGGTCTCCTTTTAAAATTTTTTACAATATAAACTGGTTATCGTTTCATAATCCATTCAGAAATCAAGCGTATAAGTGACTAAAGTTAGAAGTGACCTAAAGTGCCTAAAGTTAAGGAATCCTGTCATTTAATTAAAAGATGGAGCGCAGCGACACCTTAACTTTAGTCACTTCCCACTTTAGTTCACTTTAGTCACTTTTTTCATTTGACCAATTTAAAATAACCTTCCCCGACTTACCGGACTGCATGACTTTGAATGCCCTTTCAAACTCGGTATAATTAAACCGGTGGGTGATTACCGGGCTGATATCCAGACCTGTCTGTATCATTGCGGTCATTTTATACCAGGTCTCATACATCTCGCGGCCGTAAATGCCTTTAAGCGTAAGACCGTTAAAAACGACCAGGTCCCAGTCAATGGCGGTGTCAGCGGGTAAAATCCCCAGCATCGCCACCTTGGCCCCGTGGCACATGTTGGCCAGCATTGCGCGCAACGCATCCGGGTTACCCGACATCTCCAGGCCAACGTCAAAACCTTCCTTCATGCCCAGCTTTTTCTGAGCGTCTTCGATCTTGGCGGTGCGCACATCGAGTGTCAATGAGGCACCCATTTTTTTGGCCAGCTTTAAGCGGTAGGGGATAACATCGGTTACCACGATGTAACGGGCGCCGGCGTGTTTGGCAATCGCGGCGGCCATACACCCGATGGGGCCGGCACCGGTGATCAGCACGTCTTCGCCCAGCAAATCAAATGACAGCGCGGTGTGGGTCGCATTGCCCAGCGGATCAAAGCACGTCAGGATATCTTTCGGAATATGCGGGTCACAATACCAGATATTGGTCACGGGGATGCACAAATATTCGGCATAAGCGCCGGGTCGGTTAACACCGACCCCGCTGGTGCGCATGCACAGGTGACGTCGGCCGGCCAGGCAGTTGCGGCAACGGCCGCAAACCAGATGGCCTTCCCCGGAAACCAGATCACCGGGCTTGAAATCATGTACATTGCTGCCGATCTCTGCTATTTGTCCGACAAATTCATGACCCACCGGCATCGGCACGGGAATGGTTTTCCGGGCCCACTCATCCCACTTGTAAATATGAATGTCCGTACCACAGATCGCTGTTTTATGGATCTTGATAAGAACCTCGTTTATCCCAACCTCTGGAACGGGCACCTGTTCCAACCAGAGCCCCGGCTCCGCCTTTGCCTTTACCAGTGCATTCATTTTAGCGGCCATACCGACCTCCGGACACTATATCGAATCTTTGTTGTTAGACATTGTAAGATAGCTTCTAATGCTGCTTCGCCACTTTTACCATGGCCAGAAGATTTTCCATGGGCGTTTCGGGCGCCACCGTACAGCCCGGCGCCAAAATGTCGATACCGTCGGCAATCGCGCTTTCGCATTCCCGGATGACAGTATCGGCATCCTTTAAATAGAGCGTTTCAGCGGTATCGACACCCCCCATTAAAATGCTGTCGGGACCGCATTTCTCACGGGCAAGTTTGCCGCTGGCCTTGGGCTCCAAGCTCAGAACATCGGCTCCGGTCTGACCCATCCATGCCACAATTTTGTCCACATTGCCACAAATATGCAAAATCTTGGGAACCGCTATCGCCTCGAATTGCTTCCGCTGGTACACCAATTCATAATCCCTGTAAGTATGCGGAGAAACCATCATGGGAGATGCGGTCATGTCTTCACAGCAGATGATATCCGCGCCCGCCTCGATCAGCGCCAGAGCCAGGGTGGTTCCAGCTTTTTGCGCCACTTCGAGAAACGGCCGCATTTTCTCAGGTGTCTTGAGACTTGCTTTTAAAAGCGGCACCATGTCGAGCAGCGCGGCCGCAATGGTAAACGGGCCGATGATCCCCCCCACTACGGGCACCGCGTCACCCAGCTCCTTTTTGATGATTCGGACCGCCTTGAGTAATTCCGGAATTTTTCCCCGGGACAGGAAATCAGCGGGGAAATCGACGGCATCGTCCAGTTTATACGGTGGCGGGTGGTCGATGCCCGGAATGCCTTCGATACCGTCTGCCGCACGCCCGGGCTTTATTTTGCAGCCTAAGGCCTCCGCCTCAAACGTCTGGGAAAATGGCACCCTGACCGCATCAAAGCCCAGCACGGTATAGGCGGCCATGGCCTGTTTGGCCATGACCTCACCATTTTCATGGCCTTCGGGCCAGAAGGCCTGTACTTTTTCCATTTGCCCGTAGGTAACGGTTGAGTTGGCCCCGAAACAGGGCATCCGGTCCGGCTTTTGGTGGTTCAGCACGCGCATGACGCGCTCTCTGGCATTCATTTAGGTCTTATCCTTTTCAAGCTTCAGGGTTTGCGTCGCTTTCTACCCTATGAATCCTTGCCCTTCAGGTAAAAAAATATCAAAGAAATCAGACATACGGCTATCCGCTCTTAAGACCTCAGGCTTCAAAGTCCTTATGCGTTAAAGTTGCCACGGCCTTGGAACGAATCTCTTTCAGCGCCTTACGCACATCCGGGTGTAAGGCGGCCGGTTGATGGGTTTTCAGGATTTCGCGCGCCTTTTCGGTAGCCATCCGACCCCAGTCCTTTTTCCCTTTCCGGGTCCAGTCTGCCAGGCTGTCGCGGTTGCATCGATAAGGGGTCCAGTGCTCCTGTCTGAAGAATTTCATGGTTTGATCCGAAGAGAGGAATTCTCCTCCGGGCCCCACCTGTCTGATTACGTCCAGGCCGATATGGGTATCGTCGAGTTCGAAGCCGCGCATCAGTCGTTTGACATAACTGATGATTTCCGCGCACATCACCAGCCCGCCGGGATGACCGATCCGGCCTTGTCCCAGGTAGCCGATGTCGTGTACCAGATTAGCACCGTGCAATGCATCGACCATGATGGAAATGCTCCACTCCATGCCGGCTTGTTGATCCAGGCAGTTGGCATCGCTGACGCCGGCCGTGCCCCACATGGGTAATCCGTAGTGGTGGTATAAATCGGCGCACGCTGAGAGCGCCAGGCGGTATTCCGGACAGCCGTAAACACAGGTTGAGGTGCGCATATCTATCGTGGAGGTGCCGAACCCCGATATGATGGGGGCGCCTCTGGCCCTCAACTGGTGCATCACCAAACCGCTCAGGGCCTCGGCATTGCCCACCGTGATCGCGCCGGCCAGGGTCACCGGTGCACTGGCGCCGGACATCATGCCCGGCGTGTAGGTGACCGGAATGCCGTTGTCGGCGCAGAAAAACAGTTTCTCAAGAGCCCCGGTGGTATGGGTCAGGGGCGTCAGCGGCTCTGCGTAATGGATCTGGAACGGTTTGTCCCGTAAAATCTCCGGGCCGCCGACGACTTCGGCGGCCATATCATGAATCAGGGCGATGTCGTCAAGCCCGGCAGCGGTGAAGAAAATCGGTTTGATCGCGTTTTCCAGCTCGGCTTTGAATGAATCCAGATACATCAGATTGGTGGGGACGTCATGGGGCAGGGCATAGGAACCGACGAAGTCGATATCTTCAAGCGCGTCGGCGATACGGGCCGCATTGGCCACATCCGTGAGCTGCGATTCCCTGAGTTCCCCCGTATCCAAATCGTACGTCTGGATTAAATCGGTTCCCATCCCGAAATGAACGCAGCGGTCTTCAAGACGCATGGCCTCCTGGCCTAACCGGTTATATAAAATAATACGAGACGGCGCGCTCAGGATGGCCTCTTCGACCAGCCAGTTTGGGATTTTGACGAGATTGTCCTCTTTTACCCGGCAGCCCGAATCCGCCAGCATGTTCACTGCCTCGGGCAACATTACGCGGACACCGACCGACTCCAGAAGCTCCAGCGTCGCGTCGTGAATTTTTGTGATCTGTTCCGTTGACAACAGATGATAGGTCGGCACACATTGCGATTTAAATCCGGTAGGCATATTTATTCCTTTTCCCCAAATAGTGTTCATGCCGGGTCTCTCAGAGCACCGCATGCGATGTGCGAATGTGTTGATGATTTACTTATAATATATTATTAGAATTAAACAAGGTCTGACGCAAATAATTGGGGGATCGGGGCGTTTTTACCAGAAACGAATTTGACGGCAAGCAAAGGCTAGCATTAAATAAAGTCTTTGAGCCCGCCTGGGATTTCGCGGCTGTCAGCGGGGGAACCCCAGGCGGGCTTGTCGAGAAACGAGGATAGAAAAACGCCCCGACCCCTCGGATAATCAGGAGGTATAATGATGTCATTTGAGGCGCTTTGCCAGGCTGTAGAATCCGGCAACACCAGTGAGGCTGAGGAGATAACGCGCAAACTTCTGGACCAGGGCAAAGAACCCTTAGAGCTGATTGCAGCGCTCACCGAGACGATGAACAAACTGGGAGAGCTGTTTGCACGTCTGGAAATATTTCTTCCCCAATTGATAATAGCTGGAGAGTCCTTAACAGCTGTGGTCAATATTCTGCGCCCCAAGATAATGGCGGCCGGGGAGCAGGGAGCCTTCAAAGGCAAGGTGGTTATCGGTGTTGTCAAAGGTGATCTACATGAAATCGGAAAGAATATCGTGAAGTTGATGCTCGAAACCAACGGATTCGAGGTAAAGGACCTGGGATACGATGTGGATTCACTCACCTTTATCAAAGAGGCCGAAGCCATGGGGGCCGATATTATCGGGGCATCATCCCTGATGACCACCACCATGCCGGGACAGAAGGAAATCATAGAACTTTTAAAAGACAGGGGCATCAGAGACCGGTACAAAGTGGTTATCGGCGGCGCACCCACCGGCCAGGAATGGGCAGACCAAATCGGCGCAGACCTGTGGTGTGAGGATGCCAGCTCAGCGCCCCGGATGCTGGCCGAGCTTTTGGGCAAGTGAGGCGGGTTCAAAGGTTCAGCCTTCAAAAGTTTAAAAAAAGGCGAATAGACTGGAAAGCTGGGAGGCCAGAAAGCCAGGAAGCTCAAAAGTTTAAGCGCCTTCAAACATTCCAGCTTGACAGCTTTCAAACCCATGACCCGTTACCAGTGGCAAAATACCAAACGCGAAACCGGAACGCGTAACATGTACTTGAAACCCTGAACCTCTAAACAAGGAGGATCCACTATGTCGACTCCCTATCGGCTCTGGGAAATCTTACAGCGGTCCAATACAGGCCCACATTGCGATGAGGATTATTTCTTGCCGAAAATATTCACACCAAAGCTGCAGGACGTCATCAAAAAATATGAGATAACCTATGATCCCAAAACCCCGGTGCCTGCCGACGACGATCTGGCGGACAGGGTTTGGCAGGCCGGCTGGGAATTGTTCCGTGAAGTGGGCCTTTACAACACAGACACCCACCGGATCATTCAGGTCTCCGATGATGAAATCAAAGAAGCGCTGTATATGACAACGGGGGCATACTGGGTCGGCGCCGGCAAAGACGCGGTGTTATGGAAATATCGCCAGGTGGAGGATCGCGAGCCGCCATTTTGCATCTTCAGCCCCGACATAACCTGTGACGAAAATCTGCACCACTCCATGTGTCTTGCCTATCTCAAGGAGCCGCTTCTGGATGGTTTTTGTGCCCCCATCCTGGAAGACTCGATCGGCCAGAAAATCTCATCCGGCTCGCCGACTGAAATCAACGGCTGCACCCAGCACATATACAACCTTCGCCTGGCGGCAAAGCAAGTCGGCCGGCCCGGTGTTTTTTTTGTTGCGGTCGGTACCGCTGAGCACGACACCGGTCAGATTGCCGTATCCGACAACGCGTGGGGCGTGCGCACCACCGATTCTCGACTCGTCGGAACGCTGACCGAATTTAAAACGGCAGACACGCTGCTCAACCGGGTCACCCACTACGCGCAATATGGATGTTATACCGGCAATCTTACAGGCCCCATCTACGGGGGCTGGTGCCTGGGTTCGGAGGGAGTTGCCGTTACCCTGGTGGCATACAGTCTCAGCGGCCTGTGCATCCATGGGGCGATCTACAACCAGCATTTTCCCTTTCACCTGCACTGGGGCTCCAATACGACCAGAGAGCTTCTCTGGCCCATCAGTGTGGCCGGCCAGGCCATGGCACGCAACAGCAAGCTGCTCCATACCTCCAACGGATTTGCGAACGCAGGCCCCATGACGGAAATGGTCTTATACGAAACCGCCTGCCATGCCCTTGTCAGCACGGTATCGGGATGGCACCTGTGGGAAATGGCCTCGGCCCGCAATAAATATAGAAATCGGGCCACACCGATGGAGGCCCGCATTGGCATGGAAGTCGGCCATGCCGTTGCCGGTCAGGGAATGACAAGAGAGCAGGCCAACGCGCTGGCCCTGAGGCTATTGTCAAAATATGAGGACAACGCCGCCGATGCCCCCATGGGCAAGGAATACCCGGAATGCTACGACGTGGCCACGGCGCTGCCGACCCCGGAGCACTTTGATATGTACCGTCGCGTCAAGGATGACCTTGCCCGAATGGGCATCGAATTTCCATACTAGATTGTGTTCTAGCGGTTATGGCTTGATGGCAGGTGATCGGAAACGGATTTATTCAATCATAAGACAGAATCTGAGGTTTTGAAGCCCCTTCTATGAAAATTTGCTGCCGAAAGCAAAAATTTCCTTTCCAATAAATTGATTGTCCGATATGTCTATTAAAATGTCGCTATCATACCAAAAAATCTGGTTAAAGCTGAAGCGTTCTCCGGTGATGGATGTCACCAAATTCCTGATAGTGGTGGCAGTTCTCATCTGGGTTATGGCTCGCGGCACGCAGCAACTCGGTTATAACTGGCAATGGTATCAGGTTCCCAAATATATCTTTCAGTTTCAGGACGGTGAATTTTCTTTTGGGCCCCTTCTGTTCGGGTTGTCCATGACGTTTCGGATTACCGCCTGGGGTCTTGTATTGTCTATGACCATCGGATTGGTGACCGCCCTTTTGCGGCTGTCCAACTCTTTCTTTGCCAGGATCGTTGCCAGAGGATATCTGGAGCTCATCCGAAACACACCGCTTCTTGTTCAAATCTTTTTCCTTTACTTCGTCCTGGCACCCATCTTCGGCTTCAGTCGCTTTTTTGCAGGTGTCCTCGCACTGAGCCTTTTCGAAGGTGCCTATGCCTCGGAAATTTTCCGCGCGGGCATCGTGTCCATTCACAAAGGCCAGTGGGAAGCTTCGCACAGCCTGGGTCTGAACATATTTGACACCTACCGATGCATCATCCTGCCACAAGCGATCCGGCGTATTCTCCCTCCCCTTACCAGCCAGGCAATATCACTGATCAAAGACTCGGCCCTTGTCAGCACGATCGCCATTTATGATTTGACCATGGAAGGCAGGGCCGTTATCGCCGAAACATTTCTGACGTTTGAGATCTGGTTCACAGTTGCTTTCATGTACCTCATTATTACGATAACGCTGTCTATTACTGTCAATGCCCTGGAAAATCGGTTTCGAATTCAGACCTAAAGCGACAAGGAGGATCTGTCTGTGCAGGAAAAGAAATTGGGTGATTATATTGTGACGGTGGATAGGATCAGCAAAACATTTCCCAACGGCGTTTGTGCATTGCGTGACTTTTCCACCAGAATCCGCCGCAGTGAGGTGGTGGTCATCATCGGCCCATCCGGTTCGGGAAAATCCACATTTCTGCGTTGCCTAAACGGACTGGAAGAGATCGATAGCGGTTCCATTGTTATCGACGGAACGCCGCTCGACGAAAACAAAAAAAACAGACTGGAGATCCGCAAAGAAGTCGGCATGGTTTTCCAGTCGTTCAATCTGTTTCCCCATAAAACCGTGCTCGGAAACATAATCCTGGCTCCCGGGCTGGTGCGTAAAAAAAGCAAGGATGAGGCCAGGAAGATGGCAATGGACCTCCTGATGAAAGTTAATATCCCCGAAAAAGCTGACAGTTACCCTTCTCAGCTGAGCGGGGGCCAGCAGCAGCGGGTTGCGATTGCCAGGGCACTGGCAATGCGTCCGAAAGTAATGATGTTCGATGAGGCCACATCCGCACTGGATCCTGAAATGATCGGCGAGGTTTTGGACGTTATGAAAAACCTTGCCAGAGAAGGAATGACCATGATCGTGGTAACTCATGAAATGGGCTTTGCCCGTGAGGTCAGCGACCGGGTGATCTTTATGGAAGACGGTTGCATTGTCGAAGAAGGAACGGCAGAGCATTTTTTTTCAAACCCCCAGAAAGAGCGAACCAAGCTTTTTCTCAGTCAAATTTTATAGAAGTGGCTTTGAAACCACTTCTAGTAATAGATGAAAGGAGGTTATATTTCAGACCGAATCGCGTCAGAACTCAATTCGGCGTTCTTTGTTAACCGTCAATCGTTATTCGTTTTAGGTGAGTAAATGGTGTTTTCATCCATCCAAATAGCGAATAACCAATAGCATTTAATTATTAAAGGAGGGAATGATGAGAAAGCAATTCTTGGTTTCAGCAATTGTGCTTGTCGGTGTTTTCGTTCTCGGTTTGGCAGCCAGCACTTCTGCAGGGGAGATCCAGAGAAAGCTGGTAGCAGAAAGCGCCATCGAACAGATCGCCAAACGCGGTGTCATCAAGGTGGGCATGGACGTTTTCGTGCCATGGGCCATGAAAGATAAAAAGGGGGAATTAATCGGTTTTGAAATCGATATCGCCAAAAAAGTGGCTGAGGACATGGGCGTCAAAATAGAGTTTGTACCCACGAAATGGTCCGGAATTATCCCCGCCCTGATTACCGGCAAGTTTGATGTGCTTATCGGCGGGATGACAATTACGACCCAGCGCAACCTGAAGATCAATTTCACAAGGCCTTATTATTATACCGAGCAAGGATTAATGGCGCATAAAAAGAAAGCTGCGGGCTTTGAGGTTTCCGACTTCAACAGCCCGGATGTCACCATTGCCGCCAGATTAGGCTCAACAGCCGCCATTGCAGCGAAGCAGCGATTTCCAAAAGCAAAAATTCGCCTCTTTGATGACGAGCCCGCGGCCGTCCAGGAGCTGCGCAATGGCAATGTGCACGCCATGGTGGCCGGGCAACCGCTGCCGTCAAGCACCGCCATAGAGTATCCCGATACGATCATGGTTTATGAAGAAGTTATGATGCTTGAGGCGATCGGCATTGGCGTTCGCAAGGGCGACAACGACACCCTCAACTTGATAAACAACTGGATTGAGATCAACCGCAACAACGGGTGGATTCAGGGCAAATACGCCTACTGGTTCAAATCAAAGGATTGGAAGAATATGATTGAATAGCTTTTACCTAAAGTGAGCGTTTCAAATTTTAAAAAATAAGGAAAACTTTTTCTTTTTAATGAATTCTATCGTTTTTGATTTTAAAATTTGAAACCCTTCGGGCCTGCCGATCTCACCGCATCTAATGCGTCAGATGCCGTCCCGCATAGTTCACTATAGCGGAACGACATCTTCCTTGTAGCTACGGCAACCTCGACAAGCGCTCAGTTTAGGTCTTCGTAAATAACCGCGGCGACAGGGCTGAAGGCAAGCCCTGCCGCCGCCTTTGAAATTATTTGTTATGTGCTGTAAATGAATCAAGAGAAATACGGTGCTGCAAAAAAAAAGCAAAATTACAAGCCTTGACGTTCTGGTATTGCTCACCCTTCTCGCGGGGCTGGTATATGTTATCTATCAGGTCAAGGTCAAACTCAACTATAACTGGCGATGGGGAATCATTCCCCAGTATCTCTTTCGCTACGATACAGAATCCGGAAAGTGGGTGTCCAACTACCTGATCCATGGACTCCTGACGACCCTGCGGCTGAGCTTTTGGGGCACTCTGCTGGCCACCATCCTCGGCACGGTGATGGGGCTGCTGCGCGTAAGCAAAAGCCTGTTTCACAGAATGATCGCGCGCGCCTATGTTGAGCTCATGCGCAACCTTCCGCCGCTGGTCATTATCTTCATTTTCTATTTCTTTATCAGCGACCAGATCATGCCGGTCATCGGCATTGACGATTTTCTCAGAACCAGTTCTCCGGGAACACAACGACTCTTTGAGGTCCTCTTTTCACCGCCGCAATTTGCGTCTGCATTCATCTCCGCCCTCCTAACACTGGCTATTTTCGAAGGCGCCTATATCACAGAAATCGTGCGCGCAGGTATCGAATCTGTGGAGAAAGGACAATGGGAGGCATCCCACGCCCTGGGTCTGTCAAAATATCATAACATGCGCCATATTATTCTGCCTCAGGCGATGCAACGTCTTCTGCCGGCTTTTGCCGGACAGTTCATCTCTCTGATCAAGGATTCGGCTATTGTTTCCGTCATATCGATCCAGGAGTTATCCTACCAGGGAACACAATTAATGGCTTCGACCTATCTGACGATCGAAATCTGGATTACGATCACCGCACTTTATCTGCTTATGACCCTGACGTTTTCCCTCGGCGTCGGAAAACTCGAAGCGTATATGGCCAGAAGCCAGGCCTAGTCCAATTGAGCCGAAAAAGGCTCAGGCTTTCAAATACACTTTGCAGGTTCCGGCTTTGGTCGAGGCGTTAATTTGTCTAACAGTTAAATAATTTATCTTCTGCTAGTCCCTCGAATAGTTAAATTCTTTATTAAGCATAGGATTTAGAGATGCAGTAGCCAGAATTTAATCTGACATGATTTGCTTAGAACTATCCATCAAATCGGACAAGGACTAAAACTCGAGCTTTATTCTCAGCATAATTGTAAGTTTTGCTGTGCTGTAATACCTTCTACGTACCTGCAGTTAACGTATATTTGCAGGTTTCTCAATGTATCGGTAGTTTGCTGATATTTGATTTTTCAGCAAGTAACCGCCGGTTTTTTAAAATTTGATTATAAGGATTTCCTCTACCTATCGGAGTTTTGGTAACTTATTGAAAAACTGAATTTTTGGAGATAAAATTAGAAATTAATAGGTATTCTATATGAAAAGCAAAACAATACGTTTATTAACTATCTGTCAAGCTGCTATTATTCTTCTCTTTCTTTGTTTAACAGTGGGAAATGAAATTATAGATGTTCCTCATCATGTTTTTAATGATGCACCCACCTTGTATTCACAAAGATACGGTGAAATTACAATTGAACTATTTATCTTTTTTATAGTAGCAACAATTCAAATTCTGTTTTTTATAAAACTGTATAAGCGGATTAGGGTTTTAGAGGGCTTCATACCGATTTGTGCTAAATGTAAAAAAGTCAGAAATGCAGAAAATCAGTGGGAGCAAATGGAAAAAATACATTACGCAACATTCTCTTGCAACATTTTCTCATAGCATTTGTCCTGATTGCAGCAAGCAACTATACCCGGATTTTTATAATAGCAAAATGAAAATCACCCAACCAATAAATGTAACAGATGGGGGAAAGCCGCAGAGCTGATTTAGATGTTATAGACAAACTACAGTATAAAATCTGACCTTTCAAAATTGCAGATCACTCTCCAACATATCGGTACTTTTGAATCCCTCCAAAAAATTGTGATATTCATTTCATACCACAAAGGAGGAAGGAGCCATTTTCGAGTTAGGCTTCCTACCTGCCATAGCAGGGCTCGGTGTTGTACAATCAACTCAGCGGCTTTTGGACTAAAGCGTTTTCTCAAAAATTGATGCGAGCTGTTCAAGATGATGTGCTTCTTCTTCAGATAATTCCATAAAAACCGATCTCGCACGATCCGACTCCACCTGTCTACCCAACTTTAAATACAGATCAAAAGTGTTGGCTTCTAGCGCCATCAAAAAATCGAGAATATCAGAAATTCTTCTATCTTTTGACCAATTAACTGCCTCAGACACACTTACACATCCAGCCATAACTTTATGAGGTGGCATTTGGAGAACGCTTGTTGGAAAATTATCTCCTGCTGTTTGTCCTGAGATTTTCTCATATAATAGAGAAAGGGATTCCTTGTGTGCAATCTTGTGGCCAATCAGACTGGCAAAATTATCTTTTATATCCTGATTATGAGTAGCATTTTTAACGGCGTCAAAATATCGCTGAGAACCATCCTCAATATACCAAGCCATCGCAATCAACTGTTCCGGAGTCATATTTTCTGGAAAACAAAAAACGCCGGCCTCAGGAGGTCCTGCTGCAACAAGACCGTTGTAAGCAAGAATGCCGCCTTCCATATTATATACGTCCTTAAGCCCTGCGCCATTCAAAATACCAACGCCGGACCTACTTCGATTACCAGAACGACAATAAACAATAGTCATCCTGTCTGACTGTATTTTATTCAAATTTGATTGTAGTTGACCTAAAGGAATCAATCGTGCGCCTGGTATATGTCCTTGTTCATATTCACCTGGTTGTCTCACGTCAAGCAGACAGTATTCATTGGTACTTTTTTCTTTAATTATAGTACGGACCTCGTTGGGCAAAACCGATTTTACCTTCTGGAAAAAACTTCCCAGTATCATCATGCCTCCAATTTATTATGTTTTCAAAAGGTTTTGGACAATTCAGATCACAAAATAAAAGAGGGTTTCGAGTCTCAAATATCTTTTTCGGATCATTTAGGCAACCTTTTCATTTACAATAGAAAATACATTCACGCGATGAATGCAAATATCAAATCTGAAAATTTCTGCGGTATTCGATTTAAATCTTAACTCAGAAGGGTGAGTCCAAGGCTATGGATTCGCCCCTTTTTTTGTCCCAAAGCCGCATTTTTCGGGCCTAAAGTTTGACACAAAAACCGAAGATGCGATAAGTTGCATATATCCATTTGGTATCTGTAATTTTTTCATTTAGCGTGATAGTTGGTCTTATCTCAATATATCAGTAATCCAACTGATATTTAGTTTGCTGGCAAATTATCCAAATTTTTATTAACCTTCTTGGCATAAATAAATTTACCCCGTATTATCTTTCCTGCAATTATCCTTGACCGCCTAAGGCCCTTTGGATATTTATAATATTAACTAAATGTTTTAATTGCTCTCCATATTCGTTTTAAAACCTTTAAAAATGGAGCCTCAAATGATGCAAGAAGGTTTTAAACGCAAGCTAACAGCCATCCTCAGTGCCGATGTAGTTGGTTACAGTCGCCTTATGGACGATAATGAGGCAGAGACCATTCGTACATTGAAGAATTACTGTTCTGCAATATCAACTCTTATCGGCCATAATCGAGGTCGAGTAGTGGATATTACCGGAGACAATCTTATGGCTGAATTTAACAGTGCTGTTGATGCTGTAAATTGTGGCACAGAGATTCAACAGGAGCTTGTACAGCGAAATAGGGAATTGCCTGACAATCGTAAAATGGAATTTCGCATTGGTATCAATGTGGGAGATGTTGTTGAAGAAAATGGTCGGATTTACGGTGACGGCGTCAATATTGCGGCTCGGATAGAAGGCCTGTCTAAGGCAGGGGGGATTTGCATCTCCGGAGGAGTCTTTGACCAGGTCGAGAATAAGTTAGATTTAGAATTTGATTTTTTAGGAGAACAAAAGGTTAAGAATATCGAGAGACCAATTCGGATTTATGCAGTCAGGTTGGCAGACGATCTGACTGAATCTGAAGTTAGCAAAAAGCATGAACCGCCTGCCAAACCATCCATTGCTGTACTCCCCTTTTTAAATATGAGTGGTGACGTAGATCAAGAGTATTTTTCCGACGGTATTACCGAAGACATCATTGCCGCCCTTTCAAAATTTCGATGGTTTTTTGTTATCGCCCGAAATTCAAGCTTTACCTATAAGGGCAAAGCGATAGAGGTCAAACAGGTAGCTGAAGACCTTGGGGTGCGCTATGTACTGGAAGGTAGCGTTCGAAAGGCAGGGAACAGGGTGCGCATCACTGCACAGCTTATTGATGCGCCCACTGGGTATCACGTCTGGGCCGAGCGTTATGATCGAGATTTGGAGGATATTTTTGCCGTTCAAGATGAAATCACACATAACATTGTTCGTTCGGTGGGTCCAGAATTTCTATCGGCAGAGATGAAACGTGCCCAGCGAAAAGATGTTCTCCACTTAGATGTTTGGGATCTAATCATGAGGGCCAGTTCGCATCACGGTCAATATACCCAAAAAGATGCTGCTGAAGCTCAACGCCTACTTTACAAGGCAATTGAACTGGACCCTATGAGTTCTGAGGCTTTCTGTCTATTGGCTTTTACGCATTTAATGCAAGTGCAATTCGGCTGGAGTGAATCAACTGCCAAGTCCATTAAAGAAGCTGAAGCAGCTGCTCAACGAAGCGTGTCAATTGATGATCGGGATGCTTGGGCCCATACAGCTCTGGGTTTAGTCGATCTTATTTCAAAACGGTACGGCGATGCCGTCAGTCGTTTAGAAAATGCAATTGATCTCAATCCCAATTTGGCAAACGCTTACGGTGCAGTTGGACAGGCGCTGGCACTTGCAGGCGAATATGAATCAGCTGTCACCCATATCAACAAAGCAATTCGGCTAAGTCCTCACGATCCTTTTATCGTTTATTGGTTTGGTCACCTTGGCTTGGCTGCCTTTGCGGATGAACGTTACGAAGATGCCTGCAACTGGGGACGAAAAACAATCCAACAAAATCCTCGGTTTCCAGGTGGTCACCGTTTAGTCGCAGCGAGTTGTGGCCAATTGGGTCGTATTCAGGATGCCGCAAGCGAGCTTGAAGAATTGCTACTCTTGATGCCTGGAATGACAGCAGATGATGTTAGAAAACAAGTTCCATTCAAAAGGCCGAGCGACATGGAAAGGTACGTGGATGGCCTGCGGAAAGCAGGATTATCCGATTAATTAATATAAAGAAATTCGCCACAATTGCGTATTTATCACTTTTTCTAAAACCTGCGATATCTCCAACAACACACAACTTTCAATTGATCAAAATTCTTGTGATACTCATTTGATATCTGTCAAATTGCGATAGTTGAGCTTCAATGTATCCTGGCAAGATACATTACAATGCGTAAAGGCTTAAATAGTACCTTACAAACTTTAACTTAAATAATAGCCCCAGTTCACGTACGCAAGGGATTTTGATTACATATGGATTAATTTGACTGACAGTAGATAGTAATTACTTTAAGGGTGTCAGGTGTGTTTGACCTGAAACAAAAGGTTGATTTATTTTTTGCACCTCAATGGCGGTTGATGAATCATGTGATTGATCTACGAGTGAAGAACTGTCTGCTTCACAATAAGATCCAGCTGAAAAAAGATGCGGAATAATTAGGAGGTGAAAGCATGAGTAAAAAAGAAAAAAAGCGATAAGTCTGCAGCAAAATCCTGCTGTTATTATGTGGTAGACGGTTGCGGTTGCGTCGTCGGAACATCCTGCTGGGATGGTGCAGACATGTCGAATTGCAGTTTTGAAAGTTACTGCTGACATAAAATGCTTTAATAGATAGAAAAAAAGACCGGATGTAATTTCCGGTCTTTTTATTTAGATCTGAAGGAAAAATTTCAAAGAAAGACTTCGGTTCAACGCTGATTACAGAAAACCGGTTAGAGAATGGATACTAGGATTTATTGCCCAAGTCAGGAGATAAAGACTTCTTTTGCCTGTAGTTCAGGAAATCAACCGCGCAACAGGCTTGAATCGCTGCGCCCAGAGGCATGGCCTCTTCATTAAAATCAAAAAAAGGGCTGTGAAGCGGGTGGGTGAATCCCATGGCGGGATTTGCGGTCCCCAGGAGCCAGTGAACACCGGGGACCTTCTGATGAAAGTAGGCCACATCTTCCCCGGTCATGCTGGGGGCTTGCAATTCGATGACCTTGTCTGCCGGAACAATTTTGGCCGCTGAACGCTTGAATTCCGCTGTCAGCTCCGGATGATTGAATACCGATGGATATTCCCGCTTGACTGTAAGGCGGCAGGTTCCCCCGCCGGTTCGGGCCACTCCCTGCGCCACCCGATCTAATTCATTGGCCAGCGCTTCGCGTTTCTCCGGATTGAGGCTCCGGATGGAGCCCGTCAGCGTAACCGCTTCAGGAATAATGTTACTGGCCGTCCCCCCCTGAACCGTGCAAAATGAAAGGATTGCGGGATCCAGGGGATCTATTCTCCTGGAGACGATGGTCTGGCCGGCCATAATCACCATTGCGGCCATGAAGACAGGATCCACGCTTTCATGGGGGCTGGCCACGTGGCCGCCTTTGCCGATCATTCTCAGAATAAATTCAGCCGACGAGATCGTGCAGAAGCCGGATTTTACCCCGACCGTACCTTCCGGCAAATCGGGGTTCAGATGAAGCGAGAAGATCCCATCGACATCCGGCTCCCTGAGGGTACCGTCCGCTATCATCGGTATGGCACCGCCGGGCGCCGTATCTTCGCTGGGCTGAAAGACGAACTTGACGCTGCCTTTGAGGTAATCTGCGAATTTACAGAGTAAACTGGCGGTTCCCAGCAGGATGGCCGTATGCCCGTCGTGGCCGCAGCAATGCGCGACACCGGGCCGGTTCGACGCATAGGGAACGTCATTTTTTTCTTGCATCGGAAGCGCATCCATGTCTGCACGTAAAGCAACACATTTTTCAGCTTCCCCGGCAGACAGTGTGGCGACAACACCGTAGCCGCCGATATTCGTGCGCACGTCGAGCCCGAGATCCTTTAAATAGTCGGCAACAATCCGGGAGGTTCGCATTTCCTGGGTTCCGAGCTCGGGGTGCTGATGCAGATCTCTGCGGATTTCCCGCAACCGGTTCAGGAGATTCCCGGCCTCTTTTAAAAAACGATGTTGCTTCATGATGGCAAGCCCTTTTTCTGCATCACCTTTGCTCCCTTTGCGCTAAGGGAGCTTCTCAATCCGAACGGGAACGGCCTTCAGCAGGGGAAACCCGCTGATCGGATCATTGATATTATCGGGGGTCACAAAGTTCACATTGCTATCCTGCCAGCCGTGGGGAATTTCAACGAAACCCGGAAGAATTTGCGCATCGTTGACTATTTTTACCCGGACCTGCACCGAGCCGATTTCCGATACAACCCGGACCCGTTCCGTGTTTTCGATTCCCAGTCTCCTGGCATCTTTCGGATTCATCTCCATTTCTGCGACGGGAAAGGCTTTGCGAAACCTTGGAATATTGCGATATCTGGAGTGATAGTAGAGCGGGTTGCGGGCGCCGGTGTTCAGTACAAATGGAAAATCGTTGCTGGGATGACGAAGGTAGCGGGGCGGAATATACTCCGGGATCTCCGGGAGGTTGAGTTCTTTCAAATATTGTGATGTAAATTCAATCTTTCCCGAAGGCGTCGGGAAGGGCCGGGTTTCATATTTCCTGTAACGCAGCGGTTTGTAAACGAGACCTTCAGGATGTTTTTGCAGCTCTTCCAGCGATATTCCGGTCGGCTCGAGAATCCAGCGGTTCACCTGTTCTTCGTTTTCCCATGGAAAATATTCTTTCCCAAAGCCGAGGCGCTGGGCCAGGTCATGCCACAGAGCGTACTCATCATGCACACCCGTAATCTCCGCCACTTTGGAGGAAAGCACAACCATTTGGTCTCGGGCGTGAAAATGGAGCTCGGATCTTTCAAGAAAGCTGGCCGCAGGCAGAACATAATGCGCCAGCCGGGCCGTTTCAGTGAGGAACAGGTCATTTACCACCAGGAGCTCCAGTGACGAAAGCGCCTGGTTGACTTTTCTTGTATTGGGATTGTTAATCGCCGGATTGGCTGCGGTCATGATGATCCCTTTGAGGGGGTATTCGCCATTTCCGAGCATATAATCCATGGCCGACATTGTGTGGCACTCCCAGCGGTAGTCATACAGGGCCGGAAACTTATCCGCCCCGATCGGCTTCTGATCGCGGAGTGAAATCTCGTCACATAAGGAGAGTTTGCGCTCTCCCATGGGTTCCGGCCAGGTGAACCCCCCTTTGATATCAAGCGCCCCGCAGAGGGCAGCCATACAGGCGATCGCGCGGACGTCGTTGACGCCATTCTCCTGATGCTCTAACCCGATCCCCGGGAAAATCGTTATCCGGGGAAGGTTGCCCGCAACCATCCCGGCAAGCGCATCAAGCGTTTGCCGATCCACCCCGGTCTGTTGCTGCACGAATTCCGGGGTAAATTTCTCGGCGGTGCGTGCAAATGCTTCAAAGCCGATGCAATATTTGTTTACAAATTTTTGATCATAGGTATCGGTTTTTATCAGGTGCCGACACAAGCCCCACACCAGGGCGCCATCGGTTCCGGGTCGTGGGCGCGCAACGATATCGGCCCTTTTTGTGGTTTTATTCAGGCGCGGATCTATTACAATCAGTTTGGCGCCCCGTTTTCGGGCTTTGGCAACCTCACGCATATAGGCCGGATGGCTTACGGAGAGATTGGTACCCCACAGGATAATGAGATCCGCGTGTTCAAATTGCGGATGAGAATTCCAGAACCCGTGCACCAAAAGAAAACCCAGGTAGCGGCCATTAAAACAGGCAGAATCATTGGACAGATAATTGGGCGAACCAAAGGCATGGATAAAGCGTCTGGCATAATCTTCTTCCTGGTAGTACCCGATCGCCTCTCCCTTCCAGACGCCCATGGACCGGGTGCCATATTCTTGCCGGATATGAAGAATCTTTGCGGCAATCTCATCGAAAGCCTGCTCCCGGGAGATTTCCATGAAAGAACCATCCGGCTTTTTCTTGAGCGGGTTTAAGAGTCGATCCTCATGGTAAAAAAGCTCCTTGGCAACCCGGCCTTTGACGCAGATCGGCTCCCGATTTTCCTTCGGTCCATCAAGGGCGGAAAAATCAACAATCACCCCATCGCGGATGTGCACATTCATGCCACAGCGAATTCCGCATTGGCGGCACAGGGTTTGAATAGTACCGTTTTTAATTGCTGTATTTACATTCATTGGCAGAGCGATCCTAATTTCAGCTCGATATATGCGACCTTCAACAAGAATAAATTTGGAACCTATCCAAGCAAAGCTTGATTGTCAACAACGACTGCTTGCAATACGGCCGGCACCGCGGGAATGGTTTTACTGAAGCGCACCAACCTTTTTTTCAACCGCCTTTAAAATCTTACCGTTGCGCATCAGCTGCCTGACGGCAACAATGTCTGTCGATAGAATGCGATCTTTTTCCAGATGGGGAACCGCCTTCCGGATTGCGCGGTAGGCTGCCAGGGTGCCTTCGCCGGGTTTCATATTGGTAAAAAGATCCAGCGCCTGGGCCGCGCACAAAAGTTCAATGGCAATCACATCTGCGGTATTGCCGACGATATCCCTGCATTTTCGAGCGGCAATGGTTCCCATGGAAACATGGTCTTCTTTATTGGCAGAGGTGGGAATCGAATCAATACTGGCCGGATGACAGAAGACCTTGTTTTCGGATACAAGGGCCGCAGCGGTGTATTGCGCAAGCATAAAACCAGAGTTGAGACCGCCGTCATCCACCAGAAAGGCCGGCAGTCCGCTCAACATGGGATTCACCAGCCGTTCGATCCGTCGCTCGGAGATATCGGCCAGCTCGGCTACAGCCATACCGAGAAAATCCATCGCCAGGGCGACCGGTTGACCATGAAAGTTGCCACCCAGCAGGAATTCTTCTGAATCTGAAAAAATCAGCGGATTGTTGGTTGACGAATTCATTTCGGTTTCAACGACGCGGTGGCAATACCGGATGGCATCCCGGGTGGCGCCGTGAACCTGGGGTGAACATCTTAAGGTATAGGCGTCCTGAACGCGGGAGCAATCTTTATGGGACGTGATAATCTCACTTTGCTGTGTGATTCGCGCCATATTATCGGCCGCCGCCGCCTGACCGGGATGGGGCCGTACCTGATGGATCTTGGGGTCGAATTCGGTGCGGCTGCCCATCAGCACCTCCAGGCTCATGGCGGCGGCAATGTCGGTCAATTTGGCGAGCACACCGGCATCATAGACCGCCAGTCCGCCAACAGCGGTCATCACCTGGGTGCCGTTGACCAGCGCCAGACCTTCACCGGATTCCAGCTGCAGCGGCTTCATGCCGCATTTGCTGAGTACCTGCCGACCGGACAGCCACTGCCCTCTAAAAAATGCCTCTCCCCGGCCAAGGAGAACCAGGCTGAGGTGCGCCAGCGGTGCCAGATCGCCGCTGGCACCCACCGAGCCTTTTTCAGGAATAAACGGGCATACCCCCCAGTTCAAAAGTGCGACCAGCTGCTGTACGGTGGATAGACGAATGCCGGAGTGCCCCCTGGCCAGGTCTTTTATCCGCAATGCCAGTATGGCTCTCACGGTTTCCTCATCAAAAGGCCTGCCGACACCGGCGGCATGGCTCATCAGTATGTTTTCTTGAAGTCGACGGGTGTCCGCTTTGGATATGGCGACATCGCTGAGAGCGCCAAATCCGGTGGTGATTCCATATACGCTTACCTCATCCTGAACCCAGCGTTCAATAAGATGTCGGCTTTTTTGAATCTGCTTTCCGGCATCGGCGGTCAATTTAACCTTGGCGCCATTGCGGGCAATGGCAATCAGGTTTTCCAGGGTCATGCCTTCCGCACCGAGAAATATGGTCTTCATGCTATCGGCCTCACTTTTAAATCATCCGGTGAACTTTCGAATAAGTGAAATCGCCTTATATTCGGATAAAAGTTTACACAAAACCGTATCAAATATTACCTTGCAAGGACTATCAATACAAGTTATCTTTTGCGGCAATGAAACATTTTTGAACGCCGCAAACATTTGAAGTCAAGCACGTAAGGGATAATTGTCATGCTAGATAATGCACGTATTTCCAGGGCTATGACGATCAAACTGGAAGACATGTTTGATGATCTGCCCAAAATGCCGGAATTTGTTGACGGGATCCGCAGGGCCCCCACCCGGCATTTCACATTGAGTCCAAAGGATACGCGGCTCGCATTAAAAAATGCCCTGCGCTACATACCCGAAAAATGGCATCAGCAATTGGCACCCGAATTTTTGGAAGAGCTGCTCACCCGGGGAAGGATTTACGGCTACCGCTTCCGACCTGGCGGACACATAAACGGCAAGCCGATCGATGAATATGAGGGCAACTGTATAGAGGGACGTGCGTTTCAGGTAATGATCGACAACAACCTGGACTTTGATGTCGCCCTGTACCCCTATGAGCTGGTAACATATGGAGAAACGGGGCAGGTCTGCCAGAACTGGATGCAATACCGATTAATAAAAAAATATCTTGAAGTGCTGACCCGGGAGCAAACCCTCGTTATGGAATCCGGCCACCCTTTAGGGCTGTTCACGTCATCACCGCAAGCGCCAAGGGTGATTATCACAAATGGTTTGATGGTGGGCTGTTTTGACGATCCGGAAAACTGGAGCCGGGCCGCAGCTTTAGGGGTTTCCAATTACGGTCAGATGACGGCCGGGGGGTGGATGTATATCGGCCCCCAGGGCATTGTACACGGAACTTACAGCACCATCCTTAATGCCGGTCGGGACAAACTCGGCATTCCTCCGGATCAAGATCTGGCCGGGCGGCTATTTGTCACTTCCGGTATCGGGGGTATGAGCGGTGCCCAGGGCAAGGCAATCGAGATTGCCAACGGGGTGGGCATTATTGCTGAAGTCGATTATTCCCGTATTCAAACCCGTCTGGAGCAGGGATGGATAAGCAAAGTAATCGATAATCCGGCTGAAGCTTTTAAAATCGCACGTGAGCATCAACAGAAAAAAAAGAGCATTGCGATTGCCTTTTACGGCAATGTGGTTGATTTGCTGGAATATGCAGTCAATAACAAAATAAAGATTGATCTTTTATCGGATCAAACTTCCTGCCATGCCGTTTATGAAGGCGGCTACTGCCCCCAGGGGATTTCCTTTGAAGAACGGACCGAATTGTTACGATCCGGCCACGCCGGTTTTAAAGAAATGATTGACACCACGCTGCGGCGTCATTATGAGCTCGTCAAGGCCCTGGTGGATCGCGGCACCTATTTTTTCGATTACGGCAACAGTTTTTTGAAAGCCGTCTTTGACGCCGGTGTCACTGAAATCTGTAAAAACGGAAAAAATCCCATCGATGGTTTCATCTTCCAATCCTATGTCGAAGACCTTATGGGGCCGATCCTGTTCGATTACGGGTACGGGCCCTTTCGATGGGTATGTCTGAGCGGCAACGAAGAAGATTTGAAAAAAACCGATAAGGCCGCCATGGCGTGCATCGATCCGGAAAGACGGTTTCAGGATAGAGACAACTACATATGGATCCGGGATGCCGCCAAAAACAAACTGGTTGTCGGAACAAAAGCGCGAATCTTATATCAGGACGCCGTGGGGCGCATGAACATCGCTTTGAGATTCAATACGATGGTGCGCGACGGCGAAATCGGGCCGGTGATGATGGGCCGCGACCACCATGACACCGGGGGAACGGATTCACCGTTCAGGGAAACAGCCAACATCAAAGACGGCAGTAATATCACAGCCGATATGGCAATCCACTGTTACGCCGGTAATGCAGCCCGGGGAATGAGCCTGGTGGCCCTGCACAACGGCGGTGGTGTGGGGATCGGTAACGCGATCAACGGAGGTTTCGGGCTGGTTCTGGATGGCAGCGAAAGAGTCGATGATATCATCCGCCGTGCGATTCCCTGGGACGTGATGGGAGGCGTCGCCCGCCGCGCCTGGGCCCGCAATCAAAATTCAATCGACACCAGCATTCAGTATAACGACACGCGCAAAGGATCCGACCATATCACCATTCCCTACATCGCCGATGACGACATGGTCGATGAATTGGTATCAGAGGCATTTGCAAAGCTGAAAAAGTAATCTGAAAAATAAAAGTCAGGAGACAGATATGGCTGGCATGAAGAAAATCATCGAATGCGTACCCAATTTTAGTGAAGGCAGAGATCCGCAAAAGATCGAAAAAATCGTGGCGCCCTTTCGAGGGAAAGAAGGCCTAAAACTTCTGGACTATCAAAAAGATCACGATCACAACCGGCTGGTGGTTACGGTGGCGGGTGAGCCGGAGCCTTTAAAAACAGCCGTCATCGAAGCTATGGGTTGCGCCATCGATACCATCGATATGCGCAAGCATCAGGGCCAGCATCCGCGAATAGGTGCCACGGATGTGGTACCGTTTATTCCGATTAAAAACGTCAGCATGGAAGAAGCGGTTGCATTTTCCAAAGACGTCGCCAAAGAAGTGGCCCAGAAACATTCTCTGCCGATTTTCCTTTACGAAAAATCCGCCAGCCGTCCCGAAAGACAGAATCTGGCCGATATCCGTAAAGGACAATTTGAAGGCATGGCGGACAAAATCAAACTGCCGGAATGGAAACCGGACTTCGGTCCCCAAGAAATTCATCCCACTGCCGGGGTAACCGCCATGGGCTCCCGGATGCCGCTGGTCGCTTACAATGTCAACCTGGATAGCGACAACATCGAGATCGCCAACGCAATTGCGAAAAAGATCAGACATATCAGCGGCGGCCTGCGCTACTGCAAAGGAATCGGCATTGAATTAAAAGACAGGGGATTGGTGCAGGTATCGATGAATATGACCGATTACACCCGAACAGCGCTTTACCGGGCCTTCGAGCTCATCAAAGTCGAAGCCCGCCGCTACGGCGTCAATGTTGTGGGCAGTGAAATTGTCGGCCTGGTCCCCATGGAAGCGCTGATGGATACCGCGGCGTATTATCTGGGTCTCGAAGATTTTTCGATGGAGCAGGTGTTAGAACCGCGAATCTGGGAATAATTATAGGAATCGTTCCTGTGGGTTATGTATTCACCGCCCACTTGTCCTGTTTGCAGGACTCGTTAGAGGCGCAGAGTTCGCAGAGATGATTTTCTTATTTCTTTTCGCTGAGAGGGCGAAAAGAAATAAACCTCACGCCCTTCGGGCAGATTTAAAGCGAAGTCATCAGATTTGATAGCAATTGTAGCCATTTCTTAAATAAAGTCGACAAGTTTAAAAACCAATGAGAAACGCAGTTTCAAACCTTTTCATTTGTCGGCGTCTCAGACAAATGAAAAAATTAGAATACTCTGCGGCCTCTGCGTCTCTGCGGTGAAAGAAAAGGAAAAAAATGAACGGAAACATGATCATAAAAAACGCTGCCGAACTGGTGACCTGCAGCGGGTTTGCGGCCAAAAAGGGCAAAGAAATGGCCGACCTGCATATCATCACCGACGGCGCCGTGGTCATAAAAGAAGGGTTGATTGACGCGGTCGGGACAACCAAAGATATCGTCAAGCGCTACGAAACCTCCGGTGTTGATCTTGCCGATTTCGATATGATCGATGCCCGGGGTAAAGCCGTACTGCCGGGTTTTGTCGATTCTCACACCCATCTGGTTTTCGGCGGTTACCGCGCCGAAGAGTTTTCGTGGCGGCTGCGCGGCAACAGTTATATGGAAATCATGCAGCGCGGCGGTGGAATCGTCAATACCGTAAGAGCCACCCGGCAGGCCTCCGCGGATGAATTGATACAGGCCGGCATCAAACGGCTGGATTCAATGCTGTCTTTTGGCGTCACCACAGCAGAGGGTAAAAGCGGTTACGGCCTGGACCGTGATACCGAAATCAAACAGCTGGAGGTAATGGCTCAACTGGATCAAATTCACCCCATCGATGTTATACGGACCTTTTTAGGCGCCCATGCGGTTCCGCAAGAATATAGAGACCGACAGGATGCCTTCATCGATTTTATGACAGACCAGGTTATACCGGAAGTGGCGGACCGCAAACTGGCGAAGTTTTGCGATATTTTTTGCGAAAAAAACGTTTTTTCCGTGGAACAGTCTCGACGCCTGCTTTCAAAAGCGCGAGATGCGGGCCTTAAACTAAAGCTGCATGCCGACGAGATCGTGCAGCTGGGAGGGGCTGAGCTGGCAGCAGAACTCGGAGCCGTCTCGGCGGATCACCTGCTGCAAGCTTCCGAAAAGGGTATCAAAGACATGGCCAAAGCCGGTGTGGTGGCCACCCTTCTGCCGGCCACTGCCTTCAGTCTAAACCAACCCTATGCCAGAGGCCGCCAAATGATTGATTCAGGCTGTGCCGTGGCCCTGGCGACCGACTTTAACCCGGGGAGCTGTTTTACGGAATCCATCCCACTTGTTTTTGTGCTGGCAACACTGTATATGAACTTTTCAACCGAAGAAGCCATTACCGCCTTAACCTTAAACGGAGCGGCCGCTCTGGATCAGGCAGACAAAATTGGAAGCATTGATGCGGGCAAGAAGGGAGATGTCATCATTCTTGAGTTTCCAACGTATCATTTTATCCCGTATCATATCGGTGTGAGCACTGTCGAAAAAGTGGTTAAAAAGGGAAATCTGGTTTTCGATAAAGAAACAGGGGGTGCATCCATTGTTAAGCAATCTTAAAATTACAAAATTTTTGGAAAAAACCGCCGAAGGAACTGCCGTACCGGGTGGTGGAAGCATCGCCGCGCTAAACGCAGCGATATCGGCAAGTCTTTCGGAAATGGTCGCCCATCTGACCATTGGCAAAAAGGGTTATGAAGCCGTAGAAAAAGAAATGAAAGCAATCACAGCAACGGCATCCAAATTCAGAAAAAAGCTGATAAAAGATATTGATAAAGATGCGACCGCCTACAATGCGGTGATGAAGGCTTTTAAAATGCCGAAAAATACAGAAAAACAGCAGAATCGGCGCGTCAAAGCCATCCAGGCCGGTTTGAAAAATGCATCCCTGGTACCGTTGGGTGTCGCCCGGGATGCCCTTGACATCATGGACCTGATCGCAAAGGTAATTCGAAAGGGCAACAAAAATGCCGTCACAGACGGCGCCGTGGCGGCATTGACTGCCAGAGCAGCTATTTTAGGTGCTTTATATAATGTGAAAATAAATTTAAATTTTATCGAAGATCACAAATTTTTAAAAGCGCTGACTAAAGAAGTTAAACGCATCGAAAGTCAGGTCGTTAAAAAGGAGAAAGAGATCTTTTCACACGTTGAGATTTAGCCCGAATTTAACCTCCCCTTGAGCATTTATCCGTAATTAAGCGGCTATTTTTTATTCTTCAATAAAGTATTGAGATTGGCGAATGGCTTATCGATGGAAGTTGTCTCCGGCTCGCCGCCCGGCGTCACTTCTCCATACCCATCCTGATCCAGATATCGCGAGTGCTCACTATCGTGACAGTAGAGACACAGCAGTTCCCAGTTACTCCCGTCGGGTGGATTGTTATCGTGGTTGTGGTCTTTGTGATGCACTGTAAGCTCACGAAGTTTTTTGCCCTGGAATTCGCGCCCGCAGCGCGCACAGATCCAGGGATAAATCTTGAGTGCTTGCTCCCGATAACTCTGCTCCCGTTGCTGTCTGCTACGCCGGGCATCAGCCACAACCCGTTCCATTTTGCCTTGGTCCAGACTTCTTTTCTTCGATGGCATCAGTTGATCCTCGCACCGATTAATTTATTGATTTTTATAAACAAAATATTACGCTTGCGACGGCTCAGTTTGCACCACCGGATTTGGGTGCTAAAGCGATGTCGCGCTTGTAAATGTAAAAATATATGGCGATTTGAATGCTTCCAAGCAAAAATAATAATATTGCCGTATAGAACAGGATTTTTATGGAAGAACCCGTCGTACGGCGCCAGCGTTTCTCATCTTGCGATGCAAATTTAACGAGCTCCAATAGCTTCTCTCTGGAAAGGGTCAGTGATTTTCCGGAATTATTTGAATCGCGGATCTGTTGCAACTCGTAATGTATACGAAATGAAGCCATATGTCCTATGAATTGAGAGTATAGGAAGAAAAAAAGCGCAAACAAAACCAGTATAATGGCAATAACGAAAAAACCTGTGAGTTCTTTATGTTTCACGAGGTGTTCCCTCCTTTTGATAAAAAGCGGTTTTATGCTTTTTTCTTATCAAGCCAAGAGCGGTAAGGATGAGAAGACCCACAATGCCGCTCAACCCACAGAGCAAGTCCAACTGGTCAAGTGTAATGATGTTATAGAGTCCATTTTTGCCGATGTAGGGTGCAAAAGGTTTTATGTCGGAATGCATAATGCTGTCCAGTAATATATGGCTATAAGCGCCCAACGCCGCGCCAATCACCGCAGATTTAATAGAAATCGCGGACTCCACATATAACCATTTTTTTTGTTTGGGGCTTAAGTGGTTATTCCATTTTTTCAAGAGCCATTGACATACCGGCCGCCCGATAGCAACGCTGATTCCAGCGACAATTGTCGCACCCAGATAGGTGTGCAAATAGCGATGCATATGCGAATCATTTTGAGCAAAAAAATAAAGGGCCTCCAAATCGATTAAAATTTGAGTGAAGGCAAATATGGTAAAACTGACATAGCGGGGCGCAACGGATTTAAGCGCGAAGCCGGGACCCAGATGAAATGGTGTAACTGGCATAATTTCCTTTTTGAACGACCGCCAAAGTGAAACGCAACGGATCACAGTATTCAGCGCGCAAAACGCCAAGCTGAAAGGTGATAAAAACCAGGGTCGGATTGCGCAGCGGAAGATATCTGTTGTGGGACGTGTGTTTTTTTTATTCTCTCCAAGCGTTGCCGCTGCAATTTAAAGCCCTCAATAGCAAAAATGAAGAGCGTGACCGCAATTGCCAAAATCGCAAATGCCACTAATTTTTGGGTACGATTGCCTCTGACCAGGGGAATGATGTCCAGTAGCGCCACGAAGCCAAATACCGGCAGGAGGCTACCAAGAGTTGACGTCACGATAGCGGTCCCAAGCAGGATAATAATACAAACAACCAAACAAATTCGTGATAGGGAAACTGATTTTTTCATAATATCGAATGATTGAATCCGCCGGCAGGTGGATCTCGCCCGCCGGGATGAAGACGAAAATAGGGTTGTTTACCAACGGTTTTACTAGAACCCATCTCAAAAACGCGTCTAAGGGTCCATGGCTGTGTTGCGGATCGGCTCAAAATGCTCACATACTAACGTGTATGCTCCGCTTTTGATCCGCCCCTCGCCTTGCCCTGAACCCTGATCCACATTTTTGAGATGGGTTCTAATTATATTTTTGCACAAGGAAGTAAAAAAAGCAAAAAATCATACACAACTAACAGAATTCATTGATAATTTATTTGAGCATTACGGTAATCGGAAGAAGACGGAGAACTTGATAGAAAAACAGGGTTATTGAGCGGTGTGCTGAATTCGACTTAATCGAGAGTCGGCAAAAAAATATGGATCATTCTTTGGGTGAGCGTGAATTGAAGGATTTAATAATTCTACTTCGCTTTTGTAAAAATCTGCAAGTAATGACTATCGCCAATTTCTGTATACCGTTTTTGTTTGAAGCCGTATGCCGATACTAGGGTATCAACTTCCTGTGGCGATAGTCGCACCCGTTTCGGGGGGCCCGGGGGGCCGTCTATTTTTTTATATTCGACAATAACTAAGATTCCTTGCGGCTTCATGACCCGGGCGACTTCTTTCATCGCGCCCCGATCAACTTGATCTCCTACAAAATCATGCAGCGCCGTGGCCATCAAACAAACATCGACACAATCATTTTCAATAGGAATATCTTGACTGACATCGCTTACAAAGGCCGCAAGATTTTGGATCCCTTTTGAGGCGGCCGCCTTTCTTAAACTTAATATTCCTTCTTCCCATAAATCAACCGCATATACCTGACCGTCTTTACCGACGATATCGGCAGCGGCCAGTGAATAATAGCCCCAGCCGCAGGCAACATCCAAAAATGTAACCCCTTTTTTTAAATCGAGTTCACGAAAAAATTTGGCAGTATCAATCAACCCGAAACTGCTTCTGCCGGCCCCCGTTGGATTGGTTTCGTGATGTTTCGTCATTCTTATTCCCCTGATTGATCAACTGTTTTTCAAATTTTATAAAGGAAAAAACAAAGATACGGTCGTGCCCGCTCCCGGCCTGCTTTGAACCTCAATTTTACCGTCATGGGCTTCCATAATCGTTTTGCATAGGCTCAATCCCAACCCATATCCACCCGTATCCTTGGTGCGCGACTTGTCCACTCGATAAAACGGCTCGAAGATATGAGCCAACTCTTCTTCAGGGATTCCAATTCCTTTATCCGTAATTCGGACAACGGCAAAGGATTCCCGGTGTTTACAGGATACCTGGATGGACCCACTATCCGGCTGGGAATATTTAATGGCATTGTTGAGCACGTTTTCGAATACCGTTTTGATCTGCTCGCGGTCCACTCTGACCTCAATCTCAGAGGGAAAATCAACAATTTCGATTCCCGGCGGCCGGTCTTCAAAAGCCGCCAACGTTTGTTTCAGAAGCTCGGCCAGATTGGTGGGCTGTTTCTTTCGATTTTCATATTTATGCTGCCGGCGAGCGGTTTCCAGAATCTCGTTTACCATTTTTTCCATTTCTTCAATGTCGGCCCGAAGGCTTTTTTTCGCCTGGCTGTCTTCTAGAAATTCAAGCGCCACTTTCATGCGCGTAAGCGGGGTCCGCAGCTCATGGCTGACATCTAAGAGCAACTGCTCTTTGGTATTGATCATATCCCGAATCCGCTCGGTCATGTCATTAAAGGCAGCCGCCAGATCCCGGAGCTCATCCGACTTTTTCAGCGGTACCCGGTGTTTCAAATTCCCCCGGCTGACTTCCTGAACACCGGTGTTTAACCATTTCACCGGTCGTAAAATGTATCGAATCACAAAAAAGGCCACGGCTAAAATTGCCGTTAAAAGGACCAGCATGATCACAAGCAGCCGGTGTCGCGCACTGTCAACAGGTAGATTGCGAGATGCGCCGAAAATAAAGCGGCCTGCCCCCTGGCGGACTTCGATTACATGTCGGCCCCGATACTTTCCAAGGCCTACATCGGGATTTTGGCGCCAGGGGACAAAGCGGCCTGTGAAAACCGTTGGCAGATCGGCGGATGTGGTCCAGCTAAGATCCGGACTTTCGTAGCGAATTTCCAAAAAGGACTCGCGGGCAATTTCTCGAGCGCGGTCCAGTGTCGGCGGGCTGCCCATATCGGCAATCAGATAATTAAGGTATTGAACGACATTTTTTTGAAAGGGACCGATGAACTCGTTGCGCAGGTGTATGAAAAATCCACTCACCACCAGGTTAATGCAAATGCCGGTGAGGATGATAACCACCAGAAGCTTGGTAAAAACCGAACGTATGATTCTGTTAAAAAAATTAATCCGCATAATTTGCTATAAATACATATCCGCTTCCCCAAACCGTCTTAATAAATTCAGGAGATTTGGGGTTGTCTTTCAGTTTTTGCCGTAGGCGGCTGACGGCAATGTCAACAGAGCGGTTGAAAGCATCACAGTCCATGCCGCGCAGCTCCTGCAGAATCTGGTCACGATTCAATACCTTCCCGGCATTTCTGGCCAGCAATGCCAGGGCGGCAAACTCATTGGTTGTCAGGTCAACGGGATGACCATCCAGCAGAGCAATGCGTTTATCCAGATCGATGGTCAGTCGATCAAAGGTCAGGGACTGATTATCGCTGAGCTGCCGGGTGCGGCGCAAAACGGATTGAATGCGTGCCACCAGCTCCCGGGGTTCAAAGGGCTTTGCCAGGTAATCATCGGCCCCGAGCTCCAGCCCGACCACCTTATCCGTGACATCCCCCCGGGCGGTCAGCATGATGATCGGAATATTGCTGGTCTGGCGGATCACTCTACAGACCTCAAAACCGTCCATCTCCGGCAGCATGATGTCCAGAATCACCAGATCGGGCGAGGTCTGCCTGAGGGTTTTTAATCCTCTGGCCGGATGGGTCGCCGTGACGACGCCAAAACCAAAGTCTTTTAAAAAATCTTTGAGCAGCTGATTCAACTTAGCGTCGTCATCTATAATAAGAATGGTCGGCGTCATGCGATTTTGGATTTTAGAGTTTAGATTTTGGATCTAAAGGTTACGGGTTACGCTTAAATCGGAAACCGCTCGGAACTCAACAACGCGTAACCCGAAACCTGCAACGCGCAACTTTCTACTCCCATCGATCCTTATGCTTTTCGTGGAAGTACTCCACCTTCGCAACCAGTTTTTCTTTTTGTTCCGGTGACAGGATCTTGTGAAATTCGACCAGGCGGTCCATCGCCAGATTGATAAAATCATCCATTTGCGCGCGCTTTTGATCAATTAGGACTTTTAGGTTTTCCCGGTTGATTTCTGCTTTGCGCAGCTCCGCCATAAAGGCAGCATGCATGGCCTCTTTTTGGGCATGCATTTCGCTGGCCTTGGCAATAAATTCATCTTTGATCCCATCGAGTTGCGCTCTCTGCCCGTCGGTCAGGTCAAGGGTTTCGGCAATATAATCAATCATAAACTCCGCCTTGCCCTGATGAGAGCCGGAACGACAGCCGGTGAAAATCAATGCCCCTGAAATAAAAACACAGATTAATGCGATTGTTAAACCTTTTTTTAGCATGATTCCTCCTTTGTTGTAAAACAACGAATACGGGTTGATAAAAAGGTGAGCCTTGGTATGGGAGAAATATAATCAGAACAAAGCAAGAATGCTTTTCCGTGGTGTAACAGTTTGTAACAAATTGTAACCTGCGGAGTGGCGCATGCATTTTCAGATTGCTAATTTTTAGAAATGATTAAAAAAATTCTTGACAATATATGATAGCCTTGTTGAAAGATTCCGGTGAGACGATATTGCTTCCGGCACTTAAAGGCCAGGCGGCCATCTGTTCGAAGAAGATGGCGCCACTCATTATTTGCGACTCGATTAATTTTTAGGGGAGCTCTAATGCAGAATTCTGTTAAAGCCGATTTCATACCGGATCTTCTGATCCAGGGAGATATTGTCCTTCCCGACAGGGTCTTGACCGACTGCATGATTGGTATACGTGACGGTCTTATTGCCGGCATTTTTGAAGCCGGCGCAATACCTTCAGGCTGCGAACGAATAGATGCCAGGGGAAAACTCGTATTGCCGGGCGTCATTGATGCGCATGTACACTGTTTTAGTTCCCTCCAGGAAGGATTTGTTTACGCCACACGTTCGGCTGCAGCCGGCGGTGTTACCACACTCATTGATATGCCGTATGATGCCGGGGCACCAGTAGTATCGGCTGATGTTCTTTTTAAGAAGCGCAAACGATTGGAAAATGAGGCTGTAGTCGATGTGGCGCTGCTTGGCACCATCAAAAAAACAGGCGGACTGGATCAGATTTCAAAGCTCGCGGAAGCCGGCGTATGCGGCTTTAAAGTTTCGCTCTTCGAAACCGACCCGGAACGATTTCCTCGAATTCCGGATGGTGAGTTATTGGATGCATTTCGTCTTATAAAGGAAACCGGTTTGCCCATCGGGGTGCATGCTGAAAATGATGAAATTGTAAAGAGCGAGAGCTCCAGGGAACACTCGCTTGCATCAACCGATCCTCTGTCGCACTCGCGCAGCCGGCCTAAGGTGGCCGAGTCGGAAGCCGTACTGCGGGCCCTTGAGCTCGCCTACGCGACCGGAGTCAGGTTGCATATTTACCATGTTTCTCATCCGCGAATTTTCGACCTCGTTGACTGGTATCGAGAGCAGGGCGTAATGGTTAGTGCTGAAACATGTGTACATTACCTTACTTTGAATGAAACAGATCTTTTACGGCTTGGTGCCAAAGCGAAGGTCAACCCACCTTTGCGGACAGAATCAGACCGCAAGGGACTATGGCAGCTATGCGCAGCCGGGCGTGTGGATTTTATAACATCCGACCATGCCCCATGGGAATTAGAGCGGAAACAGAAAGAAAATATATTTGACAACGCCGCCGGCATGCCGGGGGTTGAGATGCTTCTCCCTTTAATCTACAGCAAGGGTGTAGCAGGAGGCAAAATTACAATAAATGATTTGGCACGACTTCTTTCCGAAAATCCAGCCAGAATATTCAATCTTTTCCCGGGCAAGGGGCAGATTCGCCCTGGAGCGGATGCCGACCTTGTGATTTTGGATCCTGAAGTCAAATGGACGGTTGACGAAACTAAACAACATTCGACGGCAGGCTGGAGCCCTTATAACGGCCGTGCAATGCAAGGAAAAATTGTACGAACCATCGTAAGGGGTGAAACCGTTTACGACGGTACGGCAATTGTTGTTGAATCAGGGTTTGGGAAGTTTGTCGAACCCGATAAAAATAAGCAAGGAAAACAGATATCGCATGTTATCTATTAAACCAGATCAGACTCGCATTAAACGAGATATAATGAAATTTGCCGAGTTTGTTGATCCTGAAGAGGAGGGATTTACCCGTATATCCTTTTCGGATCAAAACCTCAAAGCTGTTGAGCACATGACCGCTTTGATGGAAACGGAAGCGCATCTATCTGTTTATATTGATACCGCCGGAAATTTGATTGGCAGAAGAGAAGGCCGGCGACCCGATGCGCCATCCATTATGATCGGATCGCATTTGGATACGGTTCGCGCGGGCGGGCGTTTCGATGGCATGGCCGGAGTCGTGGCCGGCCTGGAAGTCGCAAGAATTTTGAAAGAAATGGACGTCATGCTGCAACATCCCCTCGAAATCGTTGCTTTCCTGGCCGAGGAACCTTCACCTTTTGGCCTTTCAACCGTGGGATCTCGGGCAATGACCGGAAAACTATCCCCGCAGAGCATCCACTCATTGAAAGACGATCAGGGTCGAACCTTGCCCCAGGCGATTCGCCAAATGGGAGGGGATCCGTCAAATTTGCAGCAGGCCAAAAGATCGCTCACGGATATTGTCGCATACCTGGAACTTCACATTGAACAGGGCCCTTTTCTGGAAGAGCGGAACATTCCGATTGGAATTGTCACCGGAATCGTGGAAATCGCCAGGGGTGATGTTAAAGTCCTTGGCCGGAATGATCACGCCGGCACCACTCCAATGGGCAACCGGCACGATGCGTTGGCCGCCGCGTCTGAAATCGTGCTGGCTTTAGAGGCAACCTGCAAAGCTTCGTCGGGAATTGTGGGAACCATCGGCAAAATGGATGTTTTCCCGAACGCCGTCAATGTCATTCCTGGTCTGGTAAAAATTGGCATGGAGCTGCGCTGTCTTGACGAAGAAATCATAAAGGACGCTATCAAAAAGTTTAAGCTCGAATTGGAAAATATTCAACATTCCAGGGGGATTGAAATTTCGTGCGAAACATGGACGAGTTCTCAGAAAGTTATTTTCGATGAAGTGCTGGTAAACCTTGCATCGGCAACTTGCGATAAACTTGAAATTCCGTATTTGCTGCTACCCTCCGGAGCGGGACACGATGCCGGCCACCTTGCCCGGATTACCCGGGCAGGAATGATATTTGTCCCCTCAAAGGGTGGCAGAAGTCATTGCCCTGAGGAATGGACAGATTTTGATCACATCGTCCGCGGGACCGAGGTGTTGGGATGCCTCGTTGGTGAGATCGATAAACAAGATATAAATGAAAAGGAAGTAAATCCATGAAGCCTAAAATTCTCAACTCCGTCAAAGCCCAACACGGAGCAACCCTAAGATGCAAGGGGTGGAGGCAGGAAGCCATTTTGCGGATGATGGAGAATAATATGGCCAATGCCGAGCGACCGGCAGAGTTGATCATCTATGGCGGGCGGGCCAAATGTGCGCGTAACTGGGAAAGTTACTATGCCATCCGCAATTCATTGATGCAACTTGAGAATGATGAAACCCTGGTAGTTCAGTCCGGGATGCCGGCAGCTGTTTTTCGGACACATCGTTTGGCGCCCAGCGTCATTATGGCGAATTCCAACATGATCCAGGCCAATTGGCCGGAATTCAATGAATTAATGGAAAAAAACTTGATCTCTTTTGCTTCATACACAGCCGGACCCTGGCAATACATAGGCAGTCAGGGCGTCATCCAGGGCACTTTTGAAACCTTGGGGTGTGTGGCGGAGCGTCATTATGGCGGTTCATTGGCGGGCAAGATTTTTTTGACGGCCGGGCTGGGGGGTATGGGGCAGAGCCAACCTACAGCGATGAGCATGCATGGCGGTGTCAGCCTGACCATTGAAATCGATGAAAACAAGATTCGCAAACGCATTGAAGGCGGTATGGCTGATCAGTTAGCGCTTTCCCTGGAAGAGGCCGTTCGCATGGTTACCGAAGCCCGTGATGAAGAACGCTCCCTGGGAGTAGCTGTCCAAGGCAATGCCGCCGAATGCTTTGAAGCTCTGTTGGAAAAAGGGTGGCAGCCCGATGTGATCACCGAAATGTGCCCCTGCCATGATCCACTGGCCTACATACCGGTGGGCCACGATCTGGAAACCGCCGCCAAGCTGCGTCATTCCGACCCGATGACCTATACCCGGTTGGCCCGGGAGTCGATGATTAGACATTTGCGGGCTATGAATGGGTTTAAACAGCAGGGTGTGCCGGTTTTTGAATATGGCACCTTTATCCGCAGTGAGTGCATCGCAGGCGGCATGGAGCCGGCGGAAGCGACGATCGTGCCTGGATACATGGCCGCATATGTACGAGATATGTACTGCGAAGGTCGAGGGCCTTTTCGATGGACCTGTATTTCCGGTTCTATGGAAGATCAAAAACAGCTGGACGATCTGGCACTGGAACTATTTCCGAAAGACCATATGGTTCAGCGCTGGATTCCGTTAGCGCGCGATCTGCCCGTTGAAGGACTGCCGGCCAGGATCTGTTTCCTCGGTTTCGGTCAAAGGAAAAAGTTCGGTTTAGCGGTCAACGAACTGGTCCGCCAGGGGGATCTGGCGGGCCCGGTAGCTTTTGCCCGGGACAACTTAGATAGCGGTTCCATTGTTAATCCGCTTTCGGAAACCGAAAATATGAAAGACGGCAGCGATAAGGTGGCCGATTGGCCCTATCTCAACGCCATGTTAAATGTAGCCGCGATGGCTGATCTGGTAACGGTCCAGGCCAATGGGGCCATGGGCATCTCGGCCCATACGGGAGTCACCATGATCGCCGATGGAACCGAAGAAGCCGCTTTGCGTTTGGAAGCCTGTCTGACCACCGATGCGGGCATAGGCGTTGTGCGACACGCCCAGGCCGGTTATGAAATCGCCCGGGAGGTTGCCATGGGCAAAGGCCGCCTGACCGATGAAAGCATCTCAATTCCTCTATGGTGGGCTCCGAAAGCCACCTTCGGTCCCGATAAACAATAACCAACGATTTTAGGAGAACAGATGCAATGCGGTGGATGATTAAGGATGCGATTCCCCTGCCACAATCTGAAGCGCCGGGAGAACTGAAACCCATTGACATTGTCATAGACGGCAACAAAATCATTCGGCTTGGCAATGATTTGGATCCGAAAGAGCTCAGGATCGAAAACGTCTTATCAGCCCAGGACAAACTCATCATTCCCGGCTTGATTAATGCCCACCTTCATTCCCATGACCGTTTCGACAAGGGCCGGTTTGACAACCTCCCTCTGGAAGTATGGATGGCGCTATACAACCCGCCAACTGCCGGACGAGATTGGACGCCCCGGGAATGTTATTTGCGGACCATCCTGGGCTGCATCGAGATGATTAAAAGCGGTACCACCACCGTCATAGATGATTTGCATCCGGGCTTTCCATTATCGCCGGAGTGTCTGGACGCAGTTTTCCAGGCCTATCAGGATATTGGGATGCGGGCCCGTGTGACGATCGCATATGCGGACAAGCCCTATTATCAGACAATTCCGTTTTTGGAAGAACTTTTGCCGCAGCACCTAAAACCGGCACCAGAACTTTATGCCGAAGCCGGCCATGATGCGGTTCTTAACTTATGGCGTGATTTTGCGAAGAGATGGAAGGACCGAGTTCAGTTTATCCTCTCGCCATCGGGACCCCAGCGCTGCACGGATGGCTTTTTAAAAAAAGTCTGGAATCTTTCCGAGGCGTATAAGTTACCCGTTGTGGTCCACGTTCTGGAAACGAAAGTACAGGCAATCACAGGCCGTCATTTTTACGGAAAAAGTATAGTCACGCATATGCAGGATCTGGATCTCCTGACTCCGCTGACGGTCCTGGTTCACTGTGTATGGGTAGATGATCACGATATCGAGCTGATAGCAAAAGCCGGCGCCTCCGTTGTCCACAATCCCCTGAGCAATTTAAAGCTTGGCAGCGGTGTCGCTCCGATCGGCAAAATGCTGGAGGCCGGTATAAATGTGGGGATCGGAACTGACAATCACAATGCAAGCGATACGGCGAATCTGTTCGAGGCTATGAAGGCCGCCGCTTTGATTCATAAAGTTTCACACCATGAATATAACAAATGGACGGGGGCAAAAGAGGCCCTCCACATGGCCACACTGGGGGGTGCCCTTTGTGGTGGCCTGTCTGAGGAGACGGGAAAAATTGAACCCGGGAAAAAGGCTGATCTTGTTCTTCTTGATTTAAACGCACTCTCCTTCTTCCCGAAGAATAATCTTTTAAATCAGCTTGTATTTTCCGAGAACGGAACTGCAGTGGATACGGTGATCGTAGACGGCAACATCCTGATGGAAGGTCGCAGATTGATCTCTGTGGACGAGGCGGAAATCCTCCGGGAGTTGCGGGAACGCATCAAGAAAATTCAAAAAAAGATTAATGCCGGTATTCCCGATGGCAGGGAACTGGAACCTTACTTCCGAAAAGCCTATTACCGGTCGGTTGAAATGGGATTAATCCCCAATACCTAAATATTTCTCGAAAATGGTCTCGTTTTCCCGAACTTCGGCGGCAGCACCCTTGTAAACAGTAACACCTGAGGCGACCACGCAAACGTTATCTGCGATTTCGAGCGCACGGTTTGTATCCTGCTCCACTAAAAGGATGGTGATTCCGCGATCGCGCATGGTTGTCAGGACCTCAAAACAAAGATCGACCATCTTCGGCATAAGCCCGAGCGAAAGCTCGTCGACCAGAAGCAGTTTCGGTTTCGTCATCAGTGCGCGGCCAATAGAAAGCATCTGCTGTTCACCGCCGGAGAGCGAATATGCCAGTTGCCGGCGTCGTTCGAAAAGTACTGGAAATAAAGAATACACCTCCTCACGCTGCGATTTTTCCTGTTTCTTGGAAAATGCATAGCCCCCCACAGTCAGGTTATCTTCCACGGTCAGGTCCGAAAACAACCTGCGGCCTTCGGGTACAAGCGCTAAACCGCAACTGACACGGCTCACTGCTGACATGTGAGTAATGTCTCTACCCTCCACAACGATCTGGCCGTGGTGCGTTGTAACATGTCCCATGATTGCCAAGATAGTCGATGTCTTTCCCGCTCCGTTTGGCCCCAGAAGGGCGAACACCTCACCCTTATGTATGTGAATGTTCAGATCTTCGACCGCGCGCACCTGGTCGTAACCGCAACTAAAATCCTTAAGTACCAGCATTTTCTTCCTTTGGATTTCCGAGATAAGCGCTGCGCACACTCGCATTATCCATTACGCTGCCGGGATTACCGTCGGCGATGACGCAGCCTCCATCAAGTACGACAAGCCGTGAAGCAATGCGAAGAACCTGTCCCAAATTATGCTCGACCAGTATCACCGTCAGGCCATCCCTGTTGAGTTCCCTTATTGTATCTGCGAGTTCGTTTGTTTCTTTCTGATTGAGGCCCGCCAATGGTTCGTCGAATAAAAGTAGCTTGGCATTGAGGGCAAGCGCACGCGCAACTTCCAGGCGTTTCAAAAGGCCGAGCGGCAAAATACGCGGATAGGCATTCTTGTATTCTCCGAGGCCAAGGCGCTCGAGCAGTGCATCTGCCGATTTTTCCTCTTTAACTCTCGACACCTGAAACATGGCACCCAGGGCCATTCGGTTGCGGTCGAGCCCTGCCGCCAAGACAACATTTTCAAGGACCGTCAGCGAACTAAACGGACGCACGATTTGATGCGTCAAGGCGATGCCATGACGCACACGCGCGTGCGTTGAAAGCCCTGAGATATCCTCGTTTGCGAGAATTACACGTCCTGTGTCGGGCTTGAAAATCCCGGTAATCAGCGAGAGTAATGTGGTCTTCCCGGCGCCGTTGGGCCCGATAAGCCCTAAAAGCTCACCTTTCGCGATCGAGAGCGTGACGTGGTCGACAGCCTGCACGCCACCAAAACGAATACTCAGATCATCAATACGAAGTAATTCACTCATCGCAAAACCACCTTTTGCCAAGCAGCTCGAACGATTCCAGAAAGACCGCCCGGACTGAAGCGCATGACCACGACAAGAAGTGCGCCGAAAATCAACAATTTGAAATCGTTTACGAATCGGAATAATTCGGGCATTAGTGTCAAAATGACAGCGGCCAGCAATACCCCCCAATTGGATCCGATACCGCCGATAACCACCATTGCCAATATCATGATCGATGTCGGGAAGTCGAAAGCATCTGGAACAATAATGCGCGTGAAACAGGCATACAGACCTCCTGCGATCCCAGCGATGAAAGTGCCGATTCCGAAGGCGGCCAGTTTGTAGCGCATGACGTTGATGCCGACTGTACGAGCCGTATCTTCGTCATCAGCCACAGCGTTGAAGGTGAGTCCCATCCAACTGCGTTTTATGTGAACACACAGGCCGATGGTCAAAACGGCGAGGATGACAGTTAAAAACATAAAGGCAACATCACCTAGCCCGGAAGCGGGTATATTCGACACGCCGAGTTCGGCCCCGAGCCATTCCTGTTTGCGTACGAAGCCGAGAAATAAGAATCCCACTCCCATTGTGGTTATGGCAAGGAAGTCGTGGCGCACCCGCAGAGACAGCAAACCGACAGCCGTCCCCAAAACTCCCGCCATTATCCCGCCCGCGATCAGAGCCAGGGGGAAGGACACGCTTTTTACAGCGAGCAGTGCGTAAGTATATGCGCCGATACCGTAAAAGGCGGCATGCCCCAGACTTACCTGACCACAAAATCCGGTTATCAGGTTCAAACTTATCGCCAGCAGTATGTTGGTGGCGATCACGGTTAGTAACGTGATTTCGTATCCCATCGGTGAACTCTTATTTCAGATTTTGTCAGGTCCGTTGTCCCAGGAGCCCCTGAGGACGTAACATCAAAACAACGATCAGGAACAGAAAGGCGATAGCGTCACGATCGAGGATATGACCAATAAATATGGTACCAAATGCTTCGATAATGCCAAGTCCGAAACTGGCAATCAATGTGCCGCGCACGCTCCCGAGACCGCCGAGGACGATAATCGCCAGGGTCTTGTAACTGACCACAAATCCCATGGTCGGCTCCACAAGGTTATTCAAAACCCCCACCATAACACCAGCGACCCCGGCCAGGATTGATCCGATCAGAAAATTCAAGTATCGGACTTTTATCGGATCAACGCCGAAACTCGCTGCCATTTCAGGTTCAGAAACCGTTGCCCGCCAGGCAACACCGATCCGGGTGCGGCTGA
>Ga0209536_100001354_pt1 | contig 40882 bp, 34 predicted proteins | sample DeeMarSeWOR28_12_FD_187461 | JGI IMG/M metagenome (GOLD analysis project Ga0209536, IMG submission 187461) | Marine sediment microbial communities from White Oak River estuary, North Carolina - WOR-2-8_12 (SPAdes) (version 2) | ecosystem: Environmental > Aquatic > Marine > Intertidal zone >... | reverse complement strand
GGACCAGATAGGGAAGGGATGGTGAGGGAGGGGTGAGGGATGGTGAGGGAGGGTGGTCGACAACAAGAAGGCCCACCAGTCGCAGGGTCCCGGGGCAAGCTCCTCCAGGCGAGTCTCCCCCGGAGAAGTAGTCAACTGCGACTGGTGAACCTTGCTGCTCTTCACGGGCACCGTACCCTCATGATCGAGGGCCGGTGCCCGTGTCGCGTCCTGTACTTGAGACGCTTGAGAAAGATCTAGCTACGGCAGCGTAGCGATATATGCATCCATCGCCGTGATGCTGGTCGAGACCAACTTCTGCGCGTAGGTGAAGTTATGGAGACCCTTGCTGCGGTCTTCGCGCACGGTCTGGTAGTTCCACAGGGCGCCCCAGACATCCGCCGGGTACAAAGTGGCACTCACAATGGCCAGTTCCGTAGCACCATCAAGAATTCCGGCCGTGATCAGCCTGGCTTTCAGCGTAGCCAGCGTACCGCCGTCCGTAGGATCCGCGTCTAGCACTCCGTCGGCGTTCAGGTCGTTCCACAGCACCGCCATCTCAGTCTCAGCGTCGGCTCTGAGATCGTCCTCGGGCGTGTTGTTGACATCATGGCAGCCACTACTATAGCAGCCGGGAACGTTGAGTTCCTTTGTGCCGTGATCATCGAAATCCATCCGGAAGGTGTGCCCACCAGCCTGATTACCAACGGGCGCGGCCATGTGACAGTCCACGCAGCCATTAGTGGCGTTCCCGTGCGATGAGGAACCGTAGGTTTCGCCGGTGAACTCATAGCCTGCGGTCTTGGTGAGGACCGCCGACTGCGGTCCGTGGTGCGGCCCAAACCGGGTCGTGCTGCTGGTGACGGCCTTGGGGTATCCCGTGCCCGCGACCAAGTCAGTAAAGACCGTGTTGACGGGACTGCCGACCGAGCCATTGGACTGATGGCACTGGGCACACAGGTTGCCCCTGCCAATGTCGATTGACACGCCGTTGACCAGCAGGTTGAATGGCGCCTCCGTCCTGAGAGCCAGATCGCCGGACGTGTACGTCTCGTGCACCTGGTGACAAGTCCGGCAGTTCACCGGCGTTGGGTTCAAGACACCAGCAGTTGGGAAAGCGCCGGTGGCCAGACGCTCGACGAAACCCTCGTGCGAGTGGCACCCGGCACAGCTCGGTGTCGTGGCGCGCTCGAAAGTGATACCGAGGCCATGCTGGGAGTTCGCATACTGCACCTGTCTGGCCAGCAGGTACGTGTCGTCACGGTGGCAGTCGCTGCACGTCTCTGCCGCGTTGACGCCGTCAACGCCGTCCGCGCCGTCGGCACCGTCAGCGCCGTCCGCGCCTGGCGGCCCCGCGGGACCGGCTGGCCCTTCGCACGCCGCCAACAGCAGAACTGTCGCCAACGCAGTCAAACCTAGGAACGATCTTCTCATGTTCTGGAGCTCCTTTGAAGGTCGCTGACGGTTCGCCCGTCTGTGCGGGTGCGCCGTTACGGTCGACGCAACCAAGTTGATGTTGTCTTGCCGTGGCCCAAAGACACCAGGTGGAGGGGACGAGCGGGCACATAATGGGCAAAACTTCGATGCGGCATGTTAGACGCGGGTACATGAAGTTTTTGTGAAGGGAAAATGAATCCGTACTATCCCGGATAGAGCGCCCGTACTTTACCCACTGTATGACCGCTACTTCGGTACCTGGCGGTACTGGAAATCGTGTAATTACAACGACTTATCTCTTGGACAGGAGATCGTACCCCGAGACCGTCTCAGGGCTCTAGGTGGATCACTTCGGCCGCCGTCCCGAACCAAAAGCGTAGCCCGATGCGAGCGCCGGGTCATGGGTTGGGTCGCTTTGGCGGAGGTTAGGGTCCTGAGCCAAAGGCTGTATCAGCCAACAGCTGTCAGCTCTCGGTTCTCACCTCTCAGCCGAGACCTGCTTCACCTCGGCCTGCGGAACAGCCTGTTCCATCGGATGGCGGTGATGAACGGCAGGGGACGCCAGTGATTTGGGTCGTAGCTGAAGTAGATGAACATGGGGTGACCAATCAAGTTCAGCCGAGGTAGAAAGCCCCAGTGACGACCGTCGTAAGAGTGGTCCCGATTGTCACCCATGGTGAAGAGATGACCTTCCGGAATGACGAAGGGGCCCCAATCTCTCAGATCGGGCAGATAGTCCTCTTTGTCTACCGTGTCGACAAGATGGGGCAGTTGCCAGGCGCGGCTCCTCTGTCGCTGCAGAGCGTCCATGCGCGCTGTTGGGTCGACGTGGTGAACGTATGGCTCCGGTAGGTACTCGTTGTTGCGGAAGATGGAGTCGCTCCGCATCTCGAGGGTATCTCCTGCCACACCGATTACACGCTTCACTATGGTCAGGATCGGTTCTTCGATGCCACGCAACACAATCAACTCGCCTGGCCTTGGCTCTCGCAACGCCGGTGTCCGCACTCCGATCAGGGGAATCTGGGCCCCATAGACTGCCTTGTTTATGAAGAGCCAATCACCGACCAGGAGAGTCGGCTCCAGCGAATCCGAGATGATCCGAAATGACTTGAGCACCATAGCCTGAAGCACGAACCAGATGACCAGCGCAATGGCGATGGACTTGATCCATCCCAGCAGCCACTGATTGAACGATTGCTTCGGTGCCACTGCGCTTTGCGATTCCTGCTGCTGTTCCGTTTCCTGCTTCCTTTTGGCCTTCTTGCTCATTGGAGGTCCTATTCTGTCAGCTATCAGCTAGAGGCTGCAAGCTGTTAGCGTCAGCTCGGTGGAATTTGCGCCAAGTAACGCCTACAAGCAGTAGCGCTGCAGACAAAACGGTGCAACCCGCGGCGAGCTCAGGCTGGGTGGCTGCCGCCAACACTAGAAACAATACGTAGAGAAGTAAGATAAGTGCCGGCATCCAAAGGTAAGCCGGCACTTTACACGGACGTATGCCTTGGTGCCAAGATGCTGAGTGTGGCGGCCAGACCGAACGCAATCCGCTAGCGCACTGTCAAGTCGAGGCCGTCGATGACCCAAACGTCCGAGATGCCCTCTCGCTCCGCGCACACCACCCGCTCCCCGTCACGCGATATCGTGAGATTTCCCAGCTCGCAGCGAAACGGGAGTTGCAGCACCACCTCGGTCGTGCCCCCGCCGCTCGAGACCCTCTCGATCTGAGTGTTTCCGGAGCCACCGAACGGATCGCGCACAAAGAAGATCGTCTCGTCCTCCGTCCACAGTAGTGGCCAAGCGAGACCGGTCACCAGTTTCCTCGCGACGCCCCCATCAGTGGAGAGCACCCACAGACCGACTTCTGTGGCAAACCCAAGGAACGCTGCAAATCGGGCCCTATCAGGTGCCATTACGGGCATCCGGACCCTAGTCGAGAGGCCACCTCGCCCGACTCGATCCGGAACGGGACCCGTGGAATCCGGTCGGGGAAGCGGTCCTGCTGCCGGGGTGTCCGCTCCAGGCGGGCGTAGGTCTGTCCGGTCCCGCAAGACGTCTCGCATCAACTCACCGAGCCGCGGCAGCTGCACCCGTGACTCCGTTTGCGTGTCGAGGTCATATGCGACCAGACCCACACCCGCCCGGCCGAACAGCAACGATCTCCCATCAGCACCCCACTGAGGCGCCTGACCCAGCGTAGTGACTCCCGCTCCCAGATGGGTCACCAAACCGGTTGCGACGTCGACCAGCCGGGGCACCGTGCCCTCTGCCGTGACAGCGGAGTACGCGAGACGAGTACCGTCTGGTGACCAGCTCAGGGCACCCAACACTTGGTGATCCCTAGTGAGTCTTGTCTCACTGCGGTCAGCCAACGAGAGCAAGTATAAGTCCTGATCCTCTCCGTTGCCCTTCACATACGCCACCAGCCTGCCGTCAGGAGCCATTGCCGGTGAGCGGTAGGTCCACGTACCGGTGGTCAGCCGCTCACTGCCAGTCACCCCGCGTTGTACCAACTCGAGGTGTGAGCGATTGCTCCCCCCTGCGTACGCCAAGCGGCCCTGTTCAGGAACGGCTGCGAATGTCAGATCAGCCGGCAAGTTGGGCACCACGAGTCGGGGCTCGCCGCGCCGCTCTCCTGTACGCGGGTTGATCGCAACGCCGAGTATGTTGGCTCCGCTGCCCGACTGGTGAGAGTAGAGCAGACCGTCACCGGTCGGCATCCACTGTGGTGATCCGAACGGGTCTAACCCACCCCAGCCGATGCCGTCCGCCTGCTGAACCACGTTGACTGACGAACCGTCCGAGGCCACGGTGCCCAGGACGACCTGCTGATCGGAGGTTGCGCCGACGAACGCGATCCACTCGCCACCGGGCGAAACATCGAGCGCCTGGATCCTCTGAACCGTAGAACGTAGGTCGATCAGCGTGCCGTTGGCAGCACCGAACGAGTCGCGAGCGACTCGGGTGATACTCGTTGGATCCCTACCCAGGTAGATCATCGCCCCGCAACAGGCGAGCGCGTAGGAGTCATGTCCAGCCGCAAAACCGTACGCCAGCGGAATGTCCAGGGCCCCAGAGCCCTCAGTGAAGCCCCCGACCATGAGTTGGGGCTCACCACCCAGCCGCGAGATCGTGAAGATGCCGCGCAGGCCACCGATATTCCCAGTGGAAACCACGGTGGATCCATCAGAACTCCACCGCGGGGGACCAAGCGGTTCCCCGGATTCGACCAGCCGGAATTCCACGTCGCCGCCTATGTCCTTGAGTACCAGCGTGCGGCGGTCGTCTACGAGGTAGGCGAACATCTCCCCATCCGGGGCAAGAGACACCGCTGTAGCGTCCCCCGAGAACGTGACCTGACGGCTCGACGGGCCACCGGTGATGCCAGGGGAGCTGCCATCGCCGGAGCCGAGCCGGGTTGTCACAACCGCAGCTAGCATCAGGGCAACGGCGCCCAACAGTGGGATTCCGACCGTGAGCAGCACTTTGCGGCGGCGTCCCTCCGCCAGCGATTGGGCCTTGACGGTGCTGCCACCCGTACGCGATCGGGGATCGGTAATCGGTCGATCAGGATCGACCAGCGCTACAGCAAACCCGAGCGAGGTAGCAAAGCGGTCCGCCGGCACCTTGGCGAGCGCACGCTCGACGGCAGCCTCCACGTGTGCCGGCACGCTCTGACGAATCACACTGATCTGGGTCGGCACCGCCGTCATCATCTTCCCGAAAACGGCCTGCGCGGTGGCCCCCGTGTGCGGTGGTTCTCCAGTCAGCATCTCGTAGACCACACAGCCGAGTGCGTACGTGTCACTGCGTGAGTCCAGCTCCCGATCGCCTGCTGCCTGCTCAGGGCTCATGTACTGCGGAGTTCCCAGGGAGAATCCTGTCTCCGTCAGCCTACCACCGCCGGCAGAGTTCACGGCCAACGCAATCCCGAAGTCGGCGAGCAATGCACCGCCTTCGTGCAGCAGGATGTTTTCCGGCTTGATATCGCGATGGACAACCCCGCGGCGATGCGCGTAGTCGAGGGCCGAGGCCACTTGATTGGCGATGGCTACGGTATCCTCCAGGCCGAGTTGCTTTTCCCGAGCCAGCTTCTGGCGTAGCGATTCGCCCTCGACGTACGGCATTACATAGAAGAGCAGCCCCTCAGCCGTCCCCGAATCGATCAAGCTCAGGATGTGCGGATGCTGCAGAGCAGCTGCGGTCTTGATCTCGCGCAGGAATCGCTCTGAGCCGACGGCGGAAGCAATCTCGGGACGAAACACCTTGAGAGCCACAAACCGGTCGTGCCTGAGATCGCGTGCCAGGTACACCACGGCCATGCCACCCTGTCCCAGTTCGCGGGTTACCTCATACTGTCCTGCGACTGCAGTCGCAATGCGTTGCGCCAGCTCCGCGGTCGATCGCTCAGCCATTATGCGTGTCATGCCCCTTGTTGACGTACGGCAGACTAGAAACTTAAATCGAACGGCGGGGCCGGTGCGTTTCAAGGAGCTGTCTTGTCAGCAACCCAACATCGTAATGACCTGGACACCTGACGACCCCATGTTTCGGGACAGGAGCGAGGCAAGCGTGGTATCAGGCCTGTGACAATAGAGAACTCATAAGTGCGCCACCTCAGCCCCCCCCTGCCACCAGTCGTGAAGCGACTCGGCGTGGTCTCATTTCTGAACGACCTTGCCAGCGAAATGGTGTACCCGCTGCTACCTGCGTTGATAACCACACGTCTCGGTGGGGGGGCCTTGGCCCTGGGCGCGCTGGACGGCGTTTCCGAAGCGATAGCCGCTGCAGTGAAGTTAGGCGCGGGCCGGCTATCTGATAGGATCCACTTGCGGCGCCCACTCGTGGTCGGAGGCTACGCGGTCGCAGCGATCGCCCGGCCGCTCATGGCCTACAGTGCTGCGGCCTGGCAAGTCATTGCGCTACGGGCAGCCGACCGGGTGGGAAAGGGGGTCCGGAATCCTCCGCGCGATACGATCATCGCCGACGCAGCGTCCCCTGAAATCCGCGGTAGGGCGTTCGGCTACCACAGGACCCTGGACCATGCCGGCGCCGTTGTCGGACCCATGATCGCGTGGATGATGCTCGCGGCGGGAGGGATGACTCCGTTCCAAGTCATAGCTTGGAGCGCAGTACCGGGAGTGGTGGCGGTTGGCGTAGTAGCTTGGGCCACCCGCAACATTCGACGAGCCACCGAGCAGGGCGAGGAACGAGTACACCGGTCGGAAGCGAGCGAACCCGTGGCCGCCAGCCGTGGTTCCGCGACGGCCGCGCTCGTTCCCATAGCCGCCTTTGCGTTTGCGCGGTTTCCCGAGACACTGTTTCTGCTCCGTTTGCAGGAGGCCGGCCTAGCCGTGGCGCTGGTGCCAGCCCTGTGGGCGTTACTCCATGTGATACGAGCCGCCGGCAGCTATCCCGGCGGATGGCTCGCAGACCGCGTCGGAGCCCACCACACGATGGTACTGGGGTGGGGAGTCTATGCAGTCGTGTGCCTGGGTCTGGCCCTGGCGGATTCTGCTCTCGCAGCAAGCTTGTGGTTCCTGGGCTTCGGGACGGTTGCGATCTTGACGGAATCGCCCGAACGGGCGGTGGTATCCGAGGCGGGCGCAAGTCGCCGCGGCACCAGCTTTGGAACCTACCACGCGAGTGTCGGCTTGGCGGCGCTGTTAGGGGGTCTGGCTTTTGGGACCATCTACGCCCAGATGGGAGCAGCATTAGCGCTGACGATTAGTGCGGGGTTGGCGGGATTATTGGCGGCAATTGGGGCATTTCTACTGCGGTGAGGCCGGCCGGACACGTGTCGCCACTGGCTGTTAGCTACAAACTGTTGGGCATTAGCTGTACTTCCCCTTGCCATCAAGGGGCAGAACTTCGATAATCTGCGGTCTCGCTCATATCGGCACGCTCATTGCGTGTTCACCTCCCATTCAGCCGATAGAACAGAGGAGGCTTCATGGCCAACGACAGCGGCATTTTCAGTCCCTCGCAAGAGATCATTGACGCAGCTCTCGTGCGGGATTACGACGCCCTGCGCCAAGAGGCGGCCGCCGATCCGCTGGCTTTCTGGGAACAGCGCGCCCGACAGCTGGAGTGGTACCAACCTTGGGAGAAGGTGCTCGACGACTCCAATGCTCCGTTCTTCAAGTGGTTCGTTGGAGCGAAAACCAACGTCGTCTTGAATGCGCTCGACCGACACCAGCAAAACGCTACGCGCAACAAGCTCGCCCTAGTCTGGGAAGGCGAAGACGGCAGCTTGAGAACCTTCAGCTATTTCGCCCTGAATCGCGAGGTGTGCCAGTTCGCGAACGTGCTCAAGAGTATGGGGGTGAAGAGAGGCGATCGCGTCACCATCTACATGCCCCGCGTTCCAGAGCAGATGATGGCGATGCTCGCTTGCGCCAAGGTCGGAGCGGTACACTCGGTGGTCTACGGCGGCTTTTCCGTGGAGGCCTTGGCGGAGCGGATCGAAGATTCCGAGTCACGTGTCCTGATCACCGCGGACGGGGGGTACCTGCGCGGCAAGATCGTTCCCTTGAAAGAGATCTCGGACGAGGCCCTGCGCCGCTGTGGCAGCGTGGAGCATGTTGTGGTGGTCCGACGCACCGGGCAGGACGTGGCGATGGAAACGGAGCGGGACTATTTCTACGACGAGTTGATGAGTCTACCGGTGGCACGTAGCAGCGACGATCGCTGCCTGACCGAACAGATGGACGCCGAAGATCCTCTGTTCTTGTTGTACACATCTGGCACGACCGGTAAGCCCAAAGCGATTGTCCACACCCACGGCGGCTATCAAGTGGGAATCGCCACAACACTGGAGTACGCCTTCGACCTGAAGCCGGAGGACAGGTGGTGGTGCGCCGCCGATCCCGGATGGATCACGGGACACAGTTACATCGTGTACGGCCCGCTCATTTTGGGGGCCACCTCGGTGATGTATGAGGGTGCTCCGACCTATCCCTATCCCGACCGCTGGTGGCGAGTCGTCGAGAAGTACGGCGTTACGATCCTCTATACAGCGCCGACCGCCATTCGTGGGCTAATGCGGTTCGGTGAGTCGTGGGTCAACAAGCGTGATACCTCCACTCTGCGCCTACTCGGGAGCGTTGGAGAGCCAATCAACCCAGAAGCATGGCGCTGGTATTACGAAGTGGTCGGGAAGAGCCGTTGCCCCATCATCGACACTTGGTGGCAAACGGAGACCGGCGCATTCATGATCACTCCGGTGCCGTCATATCCGCTCAAGCCAGGCTCGGGCACCAAGCCGTTCCCAGGAGTGCAGGCCGAGGTGCTCGATGAAGCTGGCAAACCGGTGCCGCCGGGAGAGGAGGGGGCGCTGGTCCTGACTACGCCATGGCCTTCGATGCTACGCGGTATCTACAAGGATCCGGAGAGGTTCAAGGAACAGTACTGGTCGAGGTATCCCGGCAAGTACCTGACCGGGGACTCCGCCAAGGTCGACGAAGACGGCTATTTCTGGATCATCGGTCGTACCGACGACGTGATCAAGGTGTCCGGCTATCGACTCGGCACCGCGGAGATAGAATCTGCGCTGGTGAGCCATCCCGCCGTCGCCGAATCGGCGGCGATCGGCATCCCCCACGATGTGCGGGGCAACGTGATCTACGCCTATGTGATTCTCAAGGCCGGCCACGAAGCCGGGGACGAACTCGCTGCCGAGCTGATTCAACACGTTGGCCGTGAGGTGGGACCAATCGCCAAGCCCGAGCAGATCGAATTCGTCGAGAGTCTGCCCAAGACACGTTCCGGCAAGATCATGCGCCGCCTACTCAAGGCTCGGGCGCAGGGTCTGCCCGAAGGAGATGTGTCGACACTGGAGGGCTAGGCGGCGGAGCCGCCGGCGCGACGGCGGCAGCGACAAGACGAAGCAAAGCCCCGTAACTCAGCTCGGGCTACGGGGCTTCTGTTGAGGCTTGCTACATCCCTACCCCACCGATTGCAGCTCCAGCCTCTCCGGTTTTTCTGCCTCACCTTGGTTGACTTCAGCCCGCTCTGTGGCTTGGTCTTTCTCTGCTCGCTGGCCCGGACCCCGACCATCACGCTGCACTCGCTGATCCGTCATCCGCAGGTTCCCGTTGACCTCTCCCCCCTCTTCGACCTTGATGCGCGGCGTCGCAATGTCACCGTGGACCGTGCAACCAGGCTTGAGCTCCACTGACTCACTAGCGATGATCTGCCCGCGGACCTCGCCAGCGACGATTGCCTGGCGGGTGGTAACGTCCCCTTCAACCACGCCCCCTGCCGATATGAGGACCTGACCACCGGCGCTGAGGTTCCCCTCCACCCTACCCTCGATGCGCACGACCCCATCGGTCTCGAGAGTGCCTGTTACCCGCATTCCAGCTGCCAGGATGGACAGATTCGCTTCCTGGCCATTGTTGCGGGGCTTCTGTATCTGCGGGGGACTAGCGTTGGCTGAACGGAACACCGGCATCATCAACTCCTTTATGTGGGGGCGGACTCACCCCCTTCGGGCAACTAGTCTAGTTGGTCGGGTCGCTTTGAGCGAAGCTAGCGTGAGCGGCGTCCGGGCGTAGTGACGGTGATCACTATTTGTCTGCGGCTAGCAGTTGTGAGCTGTCAGGCCGCACCTTGCGCAGGGCGCCAGAATGGGCAACTTGGCTGGAACTCGAACCACCACGCTGGAGCAATCATGAAGCGCGTCCTTTGTATTCTCACCGCGCTCGCGGCACTTGCACAACCGTCACGAGCCCAAGAGGCCGCCCCCGAAGGCACCATCCTGGAACCCAGTAGCAAGGTACCGTTCCCGGTACAGCTGACCGTGCCGGGCCACAGCGAGCAGCACACGTTCACCGGTGCCGGCGTCCGCACCAAGACCTTCCTCAAGGTGAAGGTGTACGCCTTCGGACTCTACGTGGACGCGGGCGCCGCTAGGGCCACCCTAGGCAATTTCGCCAACCTGACGGCCAGGGACCTGGAGGAGAACGAGGAGTTCTTCGGCCGGCTGCTCGAAATGAGTTTCCCCATGACGCTCAGACTGGTCATGACGCGTGACGTGGGGGGCGAGGACATGGCCGACGCATTCGAAGGTGCCTTGAGACCGCGGGTGCAACAGGCTGCCGCCGAGCGGGACATGCCGGGCGGAGAGGAAGCCCTGGAGCAGTTCCGCACGTACTTCAATGTCGAGGAGATGACCAAGGAATCCGAGCTGGTCTTTACATGTAGTGGCGGTACCCTCATGAGCTCGGTGCGTGGTGAAGTGAAACCGGAACTCGACTCCCCCGCACTCTGTTGGGCTCTGTTCGACGTGTACTTGGGCAAGAAACGGATCTCGGGCGACGGCAAGAAGAAGGTGGTGCACGGGTTCCCGCAGCTGTTGGGAGGCGGTGAGTCTACAGATTGACAGGCGTCTACCGGGAGACCGATTTCGATCCCGGCTCAAGCCCACTATGGCTGAGCACCGCCCAGTGTCGCACGGATCGGTGCTGAAACGGCTCTCGCTGGTCGGCGTGCGATCCTACACGGTGGCAGCACGCCGACCGCAGGAGAACAGGGGACAGCCGCCAACGCTCGCCTGCAGTTGATTTCTCAGTTGCGCGCCGGACCACGAGACTCGCAGGTCAGAGAGGTTTGCACCGATGAGCTCGATGCGGTCCTCCCGGATCTCTCCTAATCCCATCTCATAGCCCATGACGAGCTGAGTTACCCTCGCCGGGTCGTGGCTCATGATCCGTGCGGCCGTCGCATCGGCAGCGACCAAGTCCGTGCTGGCGAGCAACAGCCACGAACCCAGCCGGTCCCGCATGTCCACCGTACGTCCTCCGTGACTGAGATTCGGACCATCACCCTCGACTCCAATCGAGAAGTCGACGATCGCGAGATCCGGCTTGATGCCTTGCACGATGTCGAGATAGATGGCCGCGATCGCTTGCGGGCTGCTGTGATCCAGTACGACCCCACGATCCATGACGCCGTTGGCCACATCGCCGTATCGCTCCAGCGGAGTGATCCCGACGAAGTTCTTGAGCGACAGGGTGAGCTGAGCCCAGGAGTGAGTCTTGGCCACAGGAATGGAGATCACACGGTCCGCCCGGGCGACCAGGCTCGAGACCGCGATCGTGCCGAGATACGTATCGGAGGGAACCTCCACCCACTCGGGGGAATCGACCTCGAGCGATGCGACCCTCACCGTCCGACCATATGTGGAACTGAGTCGTAGCGCTTCGCTGCTCAGGTCGGTCGAGCCATCCAGCGTCTTCGCGTATGCCCAGTTCAGCGTCGGCTGGTGGGATCCGTCGCCAATGACGACCTCCGCCGCGCCTGCCTCGAGGCACTGTTCGGCCACGGCTATGACGACCTCTGGTTTGGTGCATTCACCCAACGCGAAGACATTGCTCTGCCCCGCCCACGGGAGCGTGACCATGTTTGGCTTGATGAATACGGTCTCGCCCTCGTGTACGACCGTCTGGATGCCGCCGAGCCCGTCCAGGACGTGGCGAGTCATCGTCTGCAGATCGGTACCCCGGACTGCCGCGACCTGTGCAGTCGGCTCCGCCGGCCCGGTTGAATCGGCGCAGGCACCTGTCATCGCGCTGCCGGCCGCCACCGCGGCGACGCGCACGAATTCCCGGCGACTGATCGCTGCACTCGTGTCCGCTTGATCCTTGACTGTATCGGTCATTGCGACCTCCGCAGCAATTTGCGGTTTGCTGATGTGGAACGCCGTGCGACCCCAACAAATCCTACCCCGTTTGCATCTCGAGGAGCCGCGAGGCCCGGATTCGCCACAGCGTGAGTCACGGACGATCTCACCCATATAACGTAGCGGACTGCGGACTGCTACCAACGCCCACTTGTCACTTCGCCGGTTCGCGTCTACATACCTGACGCGTGGATGCGTGGCTTCGTCAAAGGTGCGGAGGAATCACCGTATGACATCATGCGCACATGTCATGGCTCGAACGCTGTGCGACCTGGGCGTAAAACGGATGTTCGGCTTCCCCGGTGGAGAGATCCTGGACTTCGTCGAGGCCTGCCGGGCGGGCGGCATCGAATTCGTGCTGACCCGAGACGAGGCCACCGCTGCCTTCATGGCTGACGCAACGGGTCAGCTGCAACGCCAGCCAAGTGTCTGCGTGTCCACACTCGGCCCCGGTGCACTCAACATGGCGTTGGGCGTCGCCAATGCCTACCTGGACCGCTCACCCGTCATCGCCATAACTGCAGCGGTGGCAGCCTCCGCAAACTCCTACGTAACCCATCAGAACTTGGACCTGAACGCCATCTATCGTCCGTTCACCAAGTTGTCGCTGACGTTGGATGGGGAGAATACTGCCTCAGTCGTGCGCCACGCCTACAGTCTGGCCAAGGAGCAGCGGCCGGGGCCGGTCCATATCGCCGTGCCCAGCGACATCGGACGGGCACCCGATCGCCAGACCAAAGACGGCAGCGGGATTCCGCGGGCCACAGAGCCAAGTATGCCACCATCGAGCGGGCAAACAGAGCGCATCGCTGCCGCGATCCGCGGTGCCCAACGACCCCTGGTGATCTTGGGCTTCGACCTCGATCCCCAGAATCATCGCGCCAGTGCCCGCCGATTCGTTGACCGGCTCGGTGCACCAGTCTTCGTTACGCCCAAGGCAAAGGGCATGCTCCCGGAGGACCATCCCCTGTTCTTCGGCGTCTGCGCCGGAGTGGCTGCAGACAACCTGGTAGTCGACTTCATGGGACGGGCGGATCTCCTGGTCGGGGTGGGATTCGATCCGGTGGAATCCAACAAACTGTGGCACCGGACGATGCAGCTGATCTCCGTCAGTCCGTGCTCGATTGCGGCAGGTGCATATCGACCCGCACTGGAGTGCGTGGGAGACGTCAACCAGATCCTCCAGTCACTAGCTGCAATGGACTTGGGTGCACTGGAGTGGCCTGAAGACGAACTCAACGGGTTCCGCGAGCGGTTCGATGCCGCATTGCGTCCCTCTCAGAGGCTGCAGAGAGGGCTCTCTCCCTACGAGGTTACGCGGCGGTTGCGCGCGCTACTGCCGCGTGATGTCATCCACGTCACCGACGTGGGATCCGTCAAATTCGTGACGTCGCAGTGCTGGCAGACGTACGAACCCCAGACATTTCTGCTGTCCAACGGGCTGTCATCGATGAGCTACGCTATTCCTGGGGCTATGGCCGCCAAGCTCCTGTTCCCAGACCGGGCCGTGCTCTGCACGATCGGGGACGGTGGCTTCGGCATGACCCTGTGTGAACTCGAGACTTGTGTGAGAGAGGGGATTCACATCGTCACCGTGGTCTACAACGACAGCAGCCTGAGCTTGATCAGGATCGCGCAGGAGTACAGAGGACATGCGAACTGCGGCGTCGATTTCAGCAAGGTCGATTTCGCTGCGGCGGCAGAAGCACATGGCGCATGGGGCGCGCGTGTCGAGACTATGGGCGACCTCGACCGCGCAGTCACCGAGGCAGTGCGAATGCGTCGTCCGGCGGTACTCGACGTCTCCATCGATCCCACCGAATATCGCTCGCACGCCGCGCCGGATATCCCAAGACAGCTCTGACCCGCTGTGGGTGTGAACCTGCGCCCACAGGCTGCGTCAAACTGAGCGGAACCCGACTTCTTGACACCCGCGGGACTGCCACCCACTCTACCCGTGTCGCCACTGCCAGACGCACGGAGGACTCACATGGATCCGAGAATAGACCAGCAGATGATCGATCTGTACGACAAGTTCACCCACGGGGACTTGCACAGACGGGACTTCCTCGACCGCCTGGCGCGGCTACTCGGCAGCTCCTCGGCTGCAATGGCCGTTCTACCGTTCCTGCAGAACGACTACACCAAGCGGATCGTGTCACAACAAGACGACCGCCTGACTATCTCCCAGGCGGAGTGGGATGCCGACGGCACCAAGATGGGTGGCTACCTGGCGCGGCTCAAAGGCGGTGAGAAGCGCCCCGGCGTAATCGTGATCCACGAGAATCGCGGACTCAACCCTCACATCCGCGACGTTGCCCGCCGCGTGGCGCTGGAGGGATTCCTGGCTCTGGCGCCCGATATCCTTTCGCCCCAGGGAGGCACGCCGTCTGACGAAGGGCGGGCCCGAGAAATGATGGGTGGCCTGAACGCCGCCGAGACCCTGGTTCGGCTCTCCGCTGCAGTGCCGTTCCTGGCTGGCCACCCGGAGTCGACCGGGAAGGTCGGGGCGGTTGGCTTTTGCTGGGGTGGTGGTTACGCCAACCAACTGGCCGCTGCCGGAACGTCACTGAACGCGAGTGTCCCCTACTACGGCCGCCAGATCCCTGCCGAGCAGGTACCGAACATCACAGCAGCACTGTGCCTCCATTACGCCGGACTCGACGAGCGGATCAACGCCGGCATTGCGGATTACGAAGCCGCGCTCAAGGCCAATAACAAGACGTACGAGCTGTACATGTACGAGGGTGCGCAACACGCCTTCAACAACGACACAAACCAGGCACGCTACAGCAAGGAGGCGGCCGACTTGGCCTGGAGCAGGACGATCGCTTTCCTGAAGAGACACCTTGCTGCTTGAGTTCGTCCAGCAGAGTCACGAGGAGGGCCGCGTCGGTGCGCGGCCCTCCTCGTGACAACCTGGAATCCTCAGAGCGCACTGCGCAACCAGATATCTACGCCATCACCGGTGCTTCCCCATGCAGCACTTCTTGAACTTCCGCCCACTGCCACAAGGACATGGATCGTTACGACGGACTGGGGGTCCTCCCAGGTAGTCGCTCCGTGCCGCTGCCATCAGCTGCTCGTTGGTCGCGCCGGCCTTCCACAGCGGCACCAGTTGCTCGAAGGTCGCGCAACTGTGGCGAAAGAACTGCTGCAACCCCGCACAGAGGTAGTTAAGTCCTTCCTCCCCGTCCGGCGCCCGGATGAACCGGTCCTTGGGACACCCGCCGTTGCACATCGCCAACACGTCACACTCGAGACAGTAGCGCGGTAGTGAATCCCGCTTGTCATTGCCGAACTGCACCTGTGCGGGACTTGCCAGCAGCTCGTCAAGGCGGGTCTCGGTGATGTTGCCGAGCAGGTGTTGCTCGTCGACGAAGTGATCACAGGAATAGAGATCGCCGTTGTGCTCGAGCACTGGGACGTCACCGCAGGTCTCTCGGAAGATGCAGAGTGAGTGCTCCAAACCGCGGATGGGCCGCGCCGACTCGTCGAATATCTGCACCATAATGCGACCGATGTCCTGGCGCACCCACTCGTCGAAGATTGTGCAGAGGAAAGAGCCAAAAGACTCGGCTGGGACCGTGTTTTCTCCCACTCCCCCAGGCAGATCGTCCCTCCGCTCCACCAGCGGCAAGAACCCTACATATGTTGCACCAACTTCTTTGAAGAACCGGTACACCTGCTTCGGGGATTGGACGTTCCTGTTATGCACCACACACAGGATGTCACAGGGTACCCGGTGCTGCTGGAGCAGCCGCCAGCCGCGCATTACCTCGTTGTGTGTCGGCTTCGCGCCCTTGGTCACGCGATACGTATCGTGCAGCTCCCTGGGGCCGTCCACGCTGAGGCTGACGGCGAAGCCTTCCGCCGCGAGAAAGTGGCACCACTCTTCGTCGAGTAGGGTGCCGTTGGTGACCATACCATTTGCGATCCGTGCTCCCGGAGGTGAATGCTTGCTCTGAAGTGAGACGATCTTGCGGAAGTAGTCCACGCCGAGGCTGGTCGGTTCCCCACCATGCCAGGAGAAGCGAATCACAGCGCCGCCCGACGCCGCAATGTGCTGAGAGATGTACCGCTCCAGAAGCTGGTCGCTCATTCGGAACGACCGCACGCCAGGGTAGAGACGCTCCTTCTCCAGGTAGTAGCAGTAGTCGCAGTCGAGGTTGCAGATGGCCCCGCCTGGTTTGGCGAAGATCTGAAACTCCCTCGGATCCGTTGCTCCAGCCGAACTCGTCACCCGTGGCTACCCCGTTCGAGACAAGCTCGGCGCCGATAAGCAGGGCGCACTCTCAGGACCCGCTGCCCTCAGCGCCCGGGCGGTTCCTGGCCTGCACCGTACTCCTTCCAGACTTCCGAAAGCGGGCGCACCTCGACCCCCGCGTCCGCGAGCAGCTCGACGGCACGCGCGAACTTATCCAGCGCGTACTCCGTATCGTGCTCCGGCGCCGCCACCAGGAAGTGGAACATCAGGATCAGCCATTCACCGTTGCTGTCGGCACGCTTGGCCGCCGCGAGGATCTCCTCAGGCTCGGTCGCCGAGAGCACGTTCATCGCTCGCAGCCGGTATGGGTCCCCCGGCGGCAGTGTCTCGGGGCTACCTGACGCCAGCCGCGCCGTCGTGAAGTAGTGCCGTACCAGCGGCAGCACCGTTCTCGTATCGTACTTGCCGAGCGGGTACGCGAGGTGTTCGGCGGCCGCAAAGCCCTCGCGGTCGAGGAATTCGTGCGTCTCCCAGATCACCCAATGGAGCTCCTCGTTTCGGATGCCGGTGAAGGGATCCTTGTGGTGGGCCCCAACGTCCCACCCGTAGCGATCTTGCAGCGTGTGCAGCTCCTCGAGCTTCATATAGCCGGGCGCGCCGAGCTGGTCCGGCATCACATAGGCCGTGCCGCGTAGTCCGTGCTCCGACATCAGCTTGGCTGCCACGGAGTAGTGCTCGTCGTAGCCGTCGTCGAACGTTAGTGTCACCACGCCGCGCCTGGTGGTGACGGCGGTGAGCTCGCTCCAGTCCGCGTGCACTGGTGCCTGTGACCTCGGAGTTCCGTTGTCGGCTACGAGCCACGCGATCTCCCGGATCGCCGAGAGGTCCGGGTTTCCCACTCGGCGTCCGGCGCCAGGGCTGAGCGTCACGGTGCTCCACGCGCCGTCCTGCAGTAGGTTGGCTTCCTCGTCGGCGAAGAGCGGGATCGCCAGCACGAGCGCCTGCTTGCGCTCTGCATCCGAGAAGAGTTGGAACTCCATGTCTGACAGTCGCGTCACGTCATCGACACGGACGCGGACCTTGAGGAAGCGCTTCGTGAAGTCGAGGGGCGGATCGTAGGGGCGACTGTTCACCACTGCGACCGGCGTGCCGTCACCGGGCGTCGTGCAACTCAGGTGCGGAGGCGCGCCGGAGCCCGGCGTCACGATGCCGCTGGACGAGAGTCGGCTGAAGGCGCCCGGCGCCCCGAAGGACGCGAGCGTCCGCTCGCGTGCCCGCTCACCGCACCCGAGTAGCGCAATCAGCGCCAGCCACACCCCGACCGTCCGTCTCGACATCATCGCTCGCTCTCCTCCCTCAGGCGCTGACCGAATTGTCCGCCACGCTCAACTTGCATGGTCACCAGTGAGACGGCAACCACGGTTCTTGACGGCCGGTTGACGCCTGCGGGACGATCCTCCCTTTCAGGAGCCGGTACGACGGATCGGACTGCCCGATAGAGTGGCCCGACAGAATTGCTCAGGGCGGCGGTGCTGCTTGGGGGGGCGACGCCAGAGTCATCTACCGAGAATGCGCGCGATCTCTCGTGCGCGGAAATCGAATATCGCTTCCAGCTGTCGCCGGATCATCACGGCATGGGCGATCCGACCTAGCCACCCTAGAGGCAGCTCATACTCGACGCGATCGGTCATTTCCACGCCGCCCGGGACTGCTTTGAACTCGTGGGTGTGATACCAGTATCTGTAAGGCCCCTGCAGCATCTCGTCTGCAAACGCTACACCCTTGTCGTAGCGAGCAATCAACGATTCCCAGCGCATGGGTAGGCCGAACCAGCGAATCGTGTAGCAGATTCTGGTTCCCCGTTCGACGATGTCGGCCGTAGCCGACTTCACTGTGAAGTTGAGCCAGGGTGGAGTGATGTGCTTCAGGTTGTGCGGGCTCTGGAAGAAGCCGAACACCGTCACGACGTTGCTTGAAATCAGCTGAGTGCGCTCTAGCAGGTACCTGGTCATGTCATGAAATGGCTTGGCCAGGCACCGGAACAGCTCCAGTACCCGGCCAAGTGTGAGTGGTTGGTTTAGTTAGCTGCGGGCAAGATCACCGAATCGATCACGTGGATCACGCCGTTCTTCGTGATGATGTCAGCGACCGTAACGTTGGCGTTATCGATCTTTACACCATCATCGACTGTGATGGTTACGCTCTGACCTTGCAGGGTCTCTGCGGTAGCGCCGTTCACGAGGCTGCCAGAGAAGATTTCCGCCCCGACTACGTGGTACAGCAGGATGTCCTGTAGCTGAGCCTGGTTCTCGGGCAAGAGCAGGTTGTCGAGCGTTCCGGCCGGCAGGGCTGCGAACGCCTCATCCGTCGGAGCGAAGACCGTGAACGGCCCGTCGCCCTGCAAGGCGCTCACCAGGTCTGCCGCCACGAGGGCTGCAGCCAGGGTGCCGAAACCTCCTGCCACTGCGGTCTCCACTATGTCGCCGGCCGGCGGCAGCAGGACCTGGTCGATCACATGAATCACACCGTTAGTGGTGAGGATGTCGGTGGCTACGATGTTCGACGAGTTGATCTTGGCTCCGTCAGACAGGTCGAACAGCACTGGATAGCCAGCGAGAGTCTGCGCAGAAACGACACCGTCTAGGTCGCGGGCGAACACGCGGCCCTCAACCACATGGTAGGTGAGCACTTCGGCGAGAGCAGCCGGGTCGGCCAGCAGTGCGTCTAAGGTGCCTGCGGGCAGGGCAGCGAACGCCTCGTCGGTCGGCGCGAACACGGTGAACGGTCCATCTGCCTGGAGCGCCTCGACAAGCCCTGCGGCTTCCACGGCAGCTACCAATGTGGAGAAGCCGGCGGTAGCCACGGCGGTTGCAACGATGTCCAGCTCAGGTGGCAACAACACCTGGTCGATGACATGGATGATCCCGTTATCAGTCATGATGTCACCTTGCTGTACCGTGACACCATTGACCACAACACTGCCCTGGGTGACTACGAGCGGCTGACCCTGCAGAGTCTCGACCGAGTTCAAGCCCTCGAGCTGCGCGGCGGTGAACTCGCCATCCAGGACGTGGTAGAGCAGCACCTGAGTCAGCGCGTCTGTGTCAGCAAGAAGCGCATCCAGCGTTCCGGCCGGAAGTGCGTCGAAGGCTGCATCCGTGGGAGCGAATACCGTGAATGGTCCGCCAGTCGTTAGGGTCGCGGTCAAGCCGGCGGCCTCAACGGCGGTGATCAGGGTAGAAAACTGACCGGCAGCGTTGGCAGTACCGATTATGCTGTTGTCTTCCTCCACAATCGGGTCGTCACTGCAGGCCGTAGCCGTAATGGCAAGTGCAAAGATGGCCAGTGCGGCTAACGTCTTTCTGGGCGACTGTGACTTAGTCATGGTCCGAGCCTCTCCTGTCTAGCTGTTGTTGACTTCTTGTCCCGGCCAAATGGGCCTTTTCGGGAAGCGGTCTAACTGATGTCGAGCAACTTAAGTCGCTGTCGCCCTTCTGTCAAGCTATTGTCAAGCTCACACACTCGACAATCAATTGACAGCCAGGCCGGAATCAGGCGTAGCTGCCCTTCGGATTCTGAACCAGGAGGATTTGAACTGCGGCCGGCCTGGGGCTAGCGGTATCGCTCTAAGTATTTATTGATCTTGAACTTCCGGGCGGTGTTCGCGGAACTCATGTAGCGCACGCTGCCGAAGATTGGACGTTCCGGTGCCCAGGGCCGATCGTACTTACCGAGCACCCAGGATATACCGCTATAGGAGTTGGGGTCTCTGCCGTCCAACGCATACTTGTTGTTGAGTTCTACCATCGTTGCGTGGGCAGTTGCGGGATCTGGTGACCACTCGAGGACCTTCTTGCCCCACAGCATTCGCAGGTATCCGTGGATGGAGCCCTCACGGATGAGTTGGTGCTGTGCCGCATTCCACAGCTGGTCGTGGGTCTCAGCTTGCTCGAACTGGTCCGGAGTATAGACGTGGGTCCGCAGATCGTGCCGGTGCAAATCGAGAGTCCGGCGGGCCCACGCCGGCAGCGATTGGTAGGACTCGAAGTCAGGCAACTGGACGCAGGTATTGAACCCCAGTTCCCTCCAGGTCACGAGTTCGTCCAAGAACGATTCGGCGTTCTCTGTTAGGCCCCACCAACCTCGCCGCTGTCCTGCGGCGGCCGGTTCGATGCGGTCCGGCGACCAACCTTGGTGGTCTAGCAGAGTCTGGACAATCTCGAACGCAGAGATGTGCCCGAAGTGGAGATACGGTGATAGGCTGCTGGTTGCGCCCGCCTCCGGGTGGTTCCTGAACTCTGCGTAACGCGATAGCCGCTGGTTGATGAATCTGAGCAGGATTCGGCGGGCCGCTGCCGACCCTCCCGGCGCCGTGGTGGGTGGAACACTGTGGTCAAGCGGAATGCTGCGAAGGCCATCGCTGTCGTTGAGTAGCGTCCGCAATTCCGCGGGTGGCCAGCGATCCTGGATCTCGGTTGGCAAGGGGCCGCACTGCGGAAGGCGCTTTCCCTGGAGCGGCCTGGCGTTCGGAAGCTCGTACAGGCAGTCCCCCAGCTTGCTGTGCAAGAAACGCCGGAAGTGATGGGCGGAGGTGAAGCTCTTTGCCGGCAGGCACAGCGGCATCAATCCATTGGAATCGACCTTCTCGATCAGGATTGGCACCCGCTGGGCCGCCTTTGCCACCATTCGGGGAATGAAGAAAGCCGGGAAATCGTCGGTAACTACCACACATGCGTGTCGAGCCAGCGCTGACAAAAGGCCTTTGCCGGCACCCGGCGACTCCTCCACATATGGGTAATACATCACCCGTGTGCGACGGAGCGCAGCCGCGTTGTCGGCCATTCCCTGCAGGATGAACCGGTGGATCCTGTCGCTGGCCCACGGGTAGTCCGACCTGAGGGCCTCGAGTACCAATAGCGGCCGACCGAGTTGCTGCGCCCATGACACCGCCCGGTCAAGGCTGTGATTCCAATGGGCGCGCCTGAATGATGTCATCCAATACAGGACGTACGCCCCATCGGCGGCTATCTCACCGGCGTTCGCCGCCGTGACGCGTGACTGGGGGCAGCTGGACAAGACCGCCATTGCTCGCCGATCTTGCCTTGCCGGTACTAGCTCTGAAGTGTCTTCCCGTTCGGAGGTGCCAGCTCCCGGAGCTTCTCCCGGAACTCCTGCACCCCAGCAACCCGCAGCGCCCCCACAGACTCCAACACCTTGCGATACGACTGTACCGCCTGGCCCCCTACTATCAACGCAGTGTCGTCTGGTAGCTCCTGCCGCAGGGCTCTGAGTTCTGCGACGAGCCGGGGATCGCCCGGAGGGTGGGTTATGGAGAGAGCGAGGGCTCTCGCTTCGGTCTGCTCCGCCGCTCGAGCGAGGTCGGATGCGGGAAGGTCCTGCCCGAGATATGTCACGTGCCAGCCGTCGAGTTGGGCGGTCGCCGCCACTAGGATGGCACCGATTTCGTGATGCTGGTGGGCCGGCGTCGCAACGACTATCCGCGGGGCTCCGTTGTTCGGCTGCAGCACAACGATTACCTCAGCCAGGGTGTTTCGCACCACGCTGGAAGCCAAGTGCTCATGGCCCGGCGACAACCGGCCTTCACTCCACAGTGCACCAATCCGGTGCATCAGGGGTGTCACGACCGACTCGATGAAGACCGAGGGCTGCAATGCTATTATGGCCCTTCCAAAGACCGAACGGAGCCAATTCGAGTCGAGCGCTCTCACGGCGTCGAGACACTCCGCGAGGAAAACGGCAGCATCCTCCTGAGCCATCCTCCCGGGCCCAAACTCAGCTGGGCTCACCGCCTCGCGCCTGTCTTCTTGCACCAGGTCCCGCAACTCGTCCACCTGCAGGTGCGCGAGCTGCCCGACCCGTCGTCCACCTGCCACTGCCTCCCGTATCAAGCGCAGACGCTCAATGTCGCTGTCCGAATAGAGCCGACGGCCTCCCTTGCTGCGTCCCGGGGTTACAACCGTGTAGCGCTTCTCCCACGCCCGCAACACATCGGCCGTGAGGCCGGACCGACGCGCGACCACCTGTATCGGGTGGCGTTTCGCTGCCGAGTCTGAATGCACGCTTTCCATGGCTAGACAAACTAGAAAGATGTCCAAACAATGTCAAGAGCATAACTTAGACAATCACTTGACATGCTTCGTTTACTGCACTAATTTATTGGACAACAAATGGACATGGCCTGGCCAAGCGGACGGAATGTCCAGGACAAGCTGGTTAAGCACCTTGCGGTCCTCTCCGTCGATCAGCTTGAGCTTGGGCCAATGGATTCACTTGACCCACTCATTGGAGGTAACACAGATGAAAGCCCGCAGCATTTTGGCCACTGCCGCCGCAATCGCCTTGATGGGATCGGCCACACCCACCTTCGCTCAGATGTACATGAACAAGTCCACGCCAGACATCGTGGAGATTGCCACCTCAGCTGGCTCGTTCAACACGCTCGTTGCCGCGGTCAAGGCCGCCGGCTTGGTCGAGACGCTGCAGGGTGAAGGCCCGTTCACCGTCTTCGCCCCCACCGATGAAGCGTTCGCCAAGCTGCCTGAGGGGACCGTTGCGGATCTGCTCAAGCCCGAGAATAGGGAGCAGCTTCAGGCGATCCTGACCTACCACGTGGTGCCCGGCCGTGTCATGGCCAAGGATGTCGTCGGTCTCAGCTCTGCCGCGACAGTGCAGGGTCAGTCACTCACCATTTCGGTCGTGAACGGCACGCCGATGGTCGACAACGCCAAGATCACCCAGACGGACATCAATGCCAGCAACGGCGTAATTCACGTGATCGACAGCGTGATGATCCCGAGCAGCAACTAACGAACCTTCCTTATGGGGGGAGGGTGCGCTCTCCCCCCACCCACACCAAATTGCATCATGACCACACGCGATCTGGCACCCCGAATACTGCTGACGGGAGCCACCGGCTACGTCGGTGGTCGACTGCTCGAAGCCCTCGAATCGCGCGGCCTCGAACTGAGATGCATGGCTCGACAGCCGGACTTCCTGCTTCCCCGGGTCGCAACATCAACTGAAGTGGTCGCCGGCGACGTCTTCGACCGCGCTTCGCTCGCTGCGGCACTAGCCGGAGTCCACACCGCCTACTATCTGGTACACAGCATGGGCGCCAAAGGGGATTTCGAGCGCGGCGACCGCACCGCTGCCGCAAACTTCGCGGCTGCGGCCAGACATGCCGGAGTACGGCGTATCGTGTACCTCGGTGGGCTGGGCGACGGGACAGACCTCTCAAAGCACCTGGAAAGTCGCCAGGAGGTGGGCCGCATCCTGCGCGAATCGGGTGTGCCGACCGTCGAGTTTCGCGCGTCCATAATCATCGGGTCGGGCAGCTTGTCGTTTGAGATGATCCGAGCTCTCGTGGAGAAGCTCCCCGTCATGATCACGCCACGGTGGGTCGGAGCCAAAGCGCAACCGATAGCCGTCGAAGATGTCGTGGCATATCTGGTTGGGGCACTGGACCTCGCGCACGACGAGAGTGTCGTGTTCGAGATCGGAGGATCAGATTGCGTGTCGTACGGTCACATCATGAAGGAGTACGCACGGCAACGCCGCCTGCGTCGTCTGATGATTCCTGTACCGGTTCTCACACCAGCACTCTCGTCGCTCTGGCTTGGCCTGGTCACTCCAGTCTACGCGCGGATAGGACGCAAGCTCGTCGATAGCCTGCGCAATCCGACCGTAGTAAACGACGACTCAGCTCTCCGTGCATTCCCGCTACGTCCCATGGGGGTGACCGAGGCGATCTCCCGTGCACTGAAGAACGAGGACCGTGAGTTCGCGCTCACCCGTTGGTCCGATGCGGTCTCGTCGCCCGGGGTTGCCAGCACCGCAGGTGGCGGCAGCCGCTCCGGGTCCCGCATCGTGGACTCGCGCGCGGCTCGGGTGGATGTCACGGCGATACACGCGTTCCGACCGATTCAGCGACTCGGCGGCAGGGTAGGGTGGTACTATGCGAACTGGCTGTGGTGGCTGCGGGGTCTCGTCGACCTGATATTGGGAGGTGTCGGATCGCGCCGCGGACGGCGCCATCCGGAGTGGTTGCGTCCAGGCGACACCGTCGATTTCTGGCGGGTGGAGGCTGTGGAACCAAGCAGACTGCTGCGCCTCCGTGCGGAGATGAAATTACCGGGGCGCGCCTGGTTGCAGTTCGAGGTCGAGAATGAGGGCGCGGGCGCGAAAATCACTCAGACGGCGGTGTTTGATCCAGTAGGATTGGCAGGCTTACTCTACTGGTATGCTCTCTATCCGATACACACGGTCATATTCGCTGGGATGCTCCGGGCCATTGCAAGAGAGGCAGCCTCGGGCCAATGAGCCCGCGATCCGGAACGGCTACCGGGTGACCGTGCGGCGGGCCAGCGGTGAGACGGTGTACCATCATCCTACGGGGTCGCGCTGGAGAGTCAAATCGAGCAGGCGCTGCAGTTTTGATCGGGACTGTGACAAGATCGCGACTCGTGCTGCCGACCTCAATCGCCTTCCACCGCCCTCATCCCGGCCGCCCTGGCGTGCGCCTCCAGTCCTTCTTGCCGAGCGAGCCACGCCGAGTCGTCGATCAAGCCCCTCCCGCCCACAGAGTCCGTGCAACGCAACCAGGTTCGCACCCTGAGAAACGTGAGCACCGACAATCCGCCTACCGAACGCGCGGTGCGACCAGTGGGAAGCACATGGTTTGGGCCGACTCCGTAGTCGCCGAAGACCTCCGCGCTTTGCTCGCCGATGAAGAGGCCGCCGTAGTGGCGCAGCTCGCTTATCACAGAGTCAGGATCGAGTAGCGAGACCTGCAGGTGCTCAGGCGCGAGTTCGTTGCACACGGCTATTGCCTCCTCGCGGGATCCGCAGGCGACCGCGCCACCATTCGACAACGCGCTGACCGCCGTCTGGGCCGTCGGCAGGGTCGCGAGCTGCCGCGTGAGTTCAGCCTCAACTTGGTGCACCAGGGGTTCGTGGGTCGTCACAAGTAGCGGCACGGCAGCATCATCGTGCTCTGCCTGAGCGAGCAGATCGGCGGCGACGATTGCCGGATCGGCAGTGTGATCGGCAAGCACCACTAGCTCGGAAGGACCGGCCAACATGTCGATAGCTACCTCACCGCACACAATCTTCTTTGCCGCAGTGACATACAGGTTCCCGGGCCCGACCACGATGTCACTAGGCGGAACGGGACCCACGCCGAACGCCAGAGCAGCGATTGCATGCGCCCCACCCGCCGTGAGTAGACCATCCGCTCCCGCAACCGCTGCGGCGGCCAGAACTACCGGCACCGGTCGCGGACTTGCAGCCCAAACACTGGCGACGCCAGCGACACGCGCGGTAACGACGGTCATCAGCACTGACGAGGGCAGGGGGTACCGCCCGCCCGGCGCATAGCACCCGGCGCGCTCGAGGGGCTCGATGGTGTGCCCAGCCTGGCCACCAGGGACAGCGACTGTCAGTGCAGTCAATGAGTCGCGCTGCGCCCGAGCAAACGACTCGATCCGACCAGCAATGCGTACCAGAGGATCGCGGTCTTCGGCCGGCAGCCGCTCCAACTCGCGCTCCAGATCGTCACGCGTCAGATAGACGGAGCGGCCAGGCAGCCGCTCGTTGAACCGCTGCACGTACTCTAGGACCGCAGCTTCACCTCGCGAGCGCACGTCTTGTACGATTGCGTCGGCCGCTTGCAGCACCGCTGCTGGAATGCCGGCGGTCCGAGGATAGGATAGCGCCGAAACTTCGATCTTGCGGAGCAGCGCCATTAGTAGACCTCCTCCGACTTTGCCACCATCGGCCTGCGACTCACTCGGCGATTGCGCAGCTCGAGTTCAGCGAGGACGTCGGACAGTGATAGGCCGACGCTTTGCGCCTTGACCAGCGCGAAGTAGAGCAGGTCGGCGGCCTCGTGTACGACGTCCGGGGCCGAGTCCGCACGTGCCAACTCGGCCGCCTCTTCCCTCAGCTTGGCTGCGAGCAAACCGGGATCGGAGAGTAAACGCGCAGTACCCGAACCGGCATCGCTCGGCCGCCGCCTCTGCACGATCACACGTTCCAGCGTGCCGAGATCGAACCGGTCGGGCCAGCAAGACCGCGTGCCAGAGTGACAGAATCCCGATCCTGCCTGACGCACGGTGAACCTGAGTGCGTCGCGGTCGCAGTCCAGATCGACCCGCAGCAACTCCTGCGTAGCACCCGACGTTGCGCCCTTGACCCACAGTTCATCACGTGAGCGCGACCAGTAGATGCCCCGGCGTTGCTCGACGGCGGCCACCAACGACTCTCGCGTGCTCCACACCAATCCGAGCGCCACTCCCTGCTCGTCCGAGACCACCGTGGGCCACAGGCGGTCCTCGAATCCGCGATCGAGTGCGGCAGCCACGGCTTCTCCCAGTGAGAGTCGGCCTGAGTAGAGTGCCATTCCGACCTGGGCATCGGCGCCGAGTCGATCAAGCCGGGTTATGTCGGCCGCAGTGGTGATCCCACCGGCTGCGACCACACGCGCGTCCGCGGCGGCGGCCACGGCGCGCTGCACCAGCGAGAGGTCGAAGCCTGCCATGCCGCCCTCATGTTCGACTTGTGTGAACAGGAACCCACCGACATGTGGTGCGAGTTCGGCGATCCGGGCAATGGCATCCAGCTCGGTCCGCTGTTGCCAACCTCGTACCACGACCGCACCGTGCTCGGCATCGACGGCAGCGATGACCCGCTGACGCGGGAGGGCGGAACAAAACTCGACCGAGGCCGCCGTCCCGACCATGATCTTCGTGGCCCCGGCATCGAGCCAACTCATAGCGGAGGGGAGGTCGCGTATCCCGCCCCCGACACGGCAGGGAGCCGCTCGCACCATCTCACGCATCAGATCCGCGTTCGATCCATTGCCAAGCGCAGCGTCGAGATCAACCACGGCAACCTCTCCCGCAATCGAGAATTGCTCTAGTCGCTCGACTGGATCACCACCCTCCAACACCAGCTCCTTGCCCCGGCGCAGCTGGACCGCGCGCCCATTCATGATGTCGATGCTCGGTACGATCATCTCCGAACCACAAAGCCTTCCTCGATCAGGTACGATTTGATCGCCGCCACGGTATCGTCGCCGTCGTGGAAGATCGAGGCCGCCAATACGGCCTCGGCACCGGCTCGAAACGCCTGAGCCACGTCGGCACGCGTGCCGATTCCACCGGAAGCGATGACGGGGACCCGCACCGCATCATTCGCGGCTCGCAACAGCTCCAAGTCGCAGCCGCTGCGCGTTCCGTCGCGATCCCAACTGGTGAGCAGGATCTCGCCCGCGCCGCCCTGAGTACCGCGTTTGGCCCACTCGACGGCGTCATACCCGGTACCATTGCGGCCGCCACGGACCAGCACCTCCCAGGAGCTTGCGTTCCTCCGAGCGTCGATCGCGAGCACTACGCATTGGCTGCCGAACTCCTGCGCCATGCTGCTGAGCAACGGAGGATCGCTCACGGCAGCCGTGTTGACACTCACCTTGTCGGCGCCCGCGACAAGCAGTTCGCGTGCGTCTTGGAGAGTCCGCACGCCCCCGCCTACAGTTAGCGGTATCCTCAGCCGGGCTCGCACAGCGCGCACCGTCTCCAGCTGGTTGCCCCGTGACTCGGGTGTCGCTCCGACGTCGAGCACCACGATCTCGTCGGCGCCCTGCTCCTCATATGAGGCGGCCTGCATCGCCGGATCTCCTGCATCGCGCAGGTTCTGAAATCGGACTCCCTTGACCACCCGGCCGTCCTTCACATCCAGACAAGGAACGATGCGACGCGCCACTTGACCTTCAACAACGCTGGATGTGGTTTGCGATCTGACGGCTGTGCCCGCAAGCCACCGTTCGATCAGCTGCATACCGTATGCGCCCGAGAGCTCCGGGTGGAACTGGCATGCCACGGTTCTGCCGCGAGTCAACGCGGCAACGAAGCGGATGCCGTGGGTGGTCCACGCGGCCTCCCAGCCGGCTGGAGCGTCGGTGAGACAGTAAGAGTTCGCGAACGCGGCGTCGCCGCTTGCAAGTACCGCAGCACCGTCCGGCGCGCGAACCCCGTTCCATCCGAGGTGGGGAACGCGCACCACCGCAGGCAGTGAGCGGAATCTTCCAGGAACGAGACCCAGGCCGGCTACCCCGGGGCTCTCCTCACTCGACTCACCCAGCAGCTGCATACCGAGGCACACCGCGAGTAGCGGTTTGTCATCGTGGAACGCCTGCAATACTGCCCGGTCGAGACCGGCTCCCCTGAGGGCGGCCATCCCGGCTGCGAATGATCCGACTCCCGGCAACACCACGTGGCTCGCCGCGGCCACGGCATCGGGGCTACGAGTCACGCTGACATCGACGGCCAGCCTCCCGAAGGCACTGCTGATCGATGCGAGATTCGCGACGCCTGAGTCGACGATGGCGACCTGCGTCACTCTACCCTCTGCTCGATGGTGCCCTTGGTGGAAGGGACATCAACATGGCCTGAGTTGGCGATTGCATCTTTGAGAGCCAGGGCCACGGCCTTGAATGCAGACTCGGCCCGGTGGTGATCGTTGATCCCCTTCAAGACGTCGACATGCAATGTGATGCCACCGGCAAAAGCAAAGGACTGAAGCACATGGGCCACATTCTCGCACGAGAGTTCCCCCAGCTTCTCGCGCGTGAGCCTCAGGCTCACGTCAGCGAACGGCCGCCCGGAGAGGTCGACAACGGCACGCGCGAGAGCCTCGTCGAGCGGTGCGTATGCGAAGCCGAAGCGTTTGATGCCGCTACGGTCACCGAGCGCCCGACTCAACGCCTGTCCGATGGCGAGGCCACAGTCTTCCGCGCTATGGTGGTCGTCGACCTTCAGGTCTCCCTCACAGGTGAGTCGTAGGTCGATTCGTGCGTGTTTGGCCAGAATGACCAAGAGGTGGTCCAAGAATCCGATGCCGGTCTCGATTTGGGCCTCCCCCCGGCCATCCAGATCGAGCTGGAGCGAGATCGTGGTCTCCTTGGTCTTTCGTGCAATGTCTGCCTGACGCGCTTTCACGGTAGTATCTCCTCTAGTGCCGCAACGTCGGTCAGTACGGCCGCCGCCCCCGAGTTGCGCAGTGCGGTGCTGCTCCGGTCGGCATGATCCGCAGGCGCTATGACCCCGATTGGCAGCGCGCCTGCGCTTGCCGCGGCATTCATATCGTCCGGCGTGTCGCCCACCATCCAGACTCGCGACACTCCCATCCGGCGCATCGCCTCTCTCACCGGGGCGGGATCGGGCTTGAGCGGCCCGTCCTCGAGGCACACAACTGTATCAAACAGGTCTGCTACACCTTCTCGAGTTAGGAACCACTCGGCCTCTGCCCGTGGCCTACCAGTCACGATACCGAGCGGGAGACGGGTCGCGAGCTCGCGCAAAAGGGCTGGCGACGGAATCAGACGTTCGTTCTCCCTGAGGCCCAGCACCTCAGCCGTGCCTAGGTAGAGTGCCTGGTACTTGTCGGTGACCTCTGCCAATGAAACGTCGATTCCCTGCGCTGCCAGCAAGCGTCGAGTCAACACCCAGTCGTTGTTGGCGTCACCAGCCAGCACTGCGGCCTCGAGCTGACCGCGATCGATTGTCGCGCCGAAAGCGCTGGCCGTCTCCCTCGTGCACATGCGATACGACAGCTCCACGTCGGCAAGCACTCCGTCCATGTCGAACAGCAGCGCCTCGGGCTTCAGGCACAGGTCCAAGGCTGCGATGAGGCGACTGGCGTCTGCTTGGTTGTCGGGTACCGTGATGCGCAAACCGCGCGCGAGTTCGGGCCGGTGTGGGAAGTACCGCACGACCACACCCGATGAGGCCAGAGCGTCGTTCACGAACCGAACCCGCTCGCCGAATTCCGCGAAAACGAAGTTCCCTTGTGAGGGTGCTACCAGAGCGCCGAGTTGTTGGAGCCGTCGAGTAAGGGATGCTCGCAAGACTCGTACGGAATCGACATGTGCTGCGACTGACTGGGAGCGGAGTGCCTCGATCGCAACCGCGCTCGAGAGCGCACTCACCGGGTAGGGGTTGCCGGCATTCCGGACGACGTTCGCCAGCTTCGGTGATGCCAGTGCGTATCCCACGCGGCAGCCGGCCAGACCCCAGGCCTTCGAGAGCGTGCGTAGTATCACTACATTGTCCAGCTGCAGCGCAGCCTCGGTGAGATCCTCGTCGGCATACTCGACGTAGGCATGGTCCAGCAGGACGACTCGGAACTCAGCGGCAGCCGCGAGGCGCCGCAAGTCGTCCAACGACGCCACCCGCCCTGTCGGGTTGTTCGGTGAGACCAACGCGATCAGGGTAGTCTGCTCCCCGATCTGGGCAATCACGCTTTCAGTGGGAAACACATCGCCCCAAGGTACTGTGACGATCGATCCCCCTGCGGTAGCTGCGAATCTGTAGAGCATCTCGAACGTAGGAATCGGCAGCAACAACTCACGACCCGGTCCCAGAAAGGCCCGGCAGACGCGGTCGATGCCGTCATCTGCGCCAGCCGTGACGACCACTCGCCCGGAGTCGATACGGAATTTCGCGGCTATTTCTCGCTCCAGCTCTGTCAGATCTGGGTAGTTGCGTAGCAGATCTGGCCCGACAGCGGCTAGTGACTCGAGCAGCCTGGGATCGGGGCGGTTTCCTTCATTACCATCGAGTCTCAACGTGCCTGGCCGAGCTGTTGGACGGCTATAGACGTCCCAGGGCACGGAGGTTGCCGGCAACACCTGTTGTTCTGTCATGGTACTATCTGCGCCAGCGCGGTGACGACCACGTCCGATCCACCTGCTGCCTTGACGGCGGGAATTACCTGGGGCAGCTGCTCCCGCGGGACGGCGGCTTTGACAGCGTAACCGCTGTTGCCGTAGAGCGGTGACACGGTGGCCTCGCGCATGGACGGGAGCAGTGCCACCACGGCAGCGAGCTTGTCGGCGGGAGCGTTCACTTCGACCATCACCCGCCGACGCGCATCGAGTACGCTTCGGAGCAGCAACTGCAGGTCTTCGATCCGTGGTCGCTTGGACTCGTCTGCCAGGGCTTGCGGACAGGCATACAGCCTAGTCGATGAAGACATCAGCGTGTCGACTACGACAAGGCCGTTGGCCTTGAGGGTGTGGCCAGTGGCCGTGTTGTCGACGATCGCGTCGGCATCTTCCGGTGGGAAAACTTCGGTAGCGCCGAACGACTTGACGAATTCCGCATCCAGTGCTCGTGACTCGATCCAGTCCGCTGTCATCTTTTCGTACTCCGAGGCGACGACGAGGCGGCGTCTGGGAAGCTCGCCGTGTTCCAGCAGGGTCTTGGGTGCTGCTGCCACGACGTGGACCGGATCCAGACCCGTATCCAACAACTCGACGACCTCAGCTCCCATCTCACGGACCCAATCGGCCCCAGCGAACCCGACGTCGCGACTGCCCAGCATGAGCATCTCGACTATGTTCTGTGGCTTCAGGATCTTGGCCTCGCTGTCCTGGAGAGAAACCGCGGGTCGATATCCTCGGGCGGTCGGCGTGACGTTGATCCCGGCGTCAGACAGCAGCTTCAATACACCGCTCTCCATGTGGCCCTTGGGCAGCCCTATCCTGAGCACGCCATTGTTGTTTCGATTGATCACGTCTTTCATGAGTCCCGCTCCAGTTGCACTCGGGAACTCGAGGAGGGCTGCCGCTGGCGAGAAAACAACAGCGCCGACCTCGAGGCCGGCGCTGAGTGTGTTCCGTTGCTCCTTGCTACTGCTACATCAGCTTGCGGATACACCTCCCACCGGCCACTCGCCGTGCGAATGACTATGGTGATGCCGGTGGTGTGAGCGCCGCGTAATCATTGTAGGCGAAGGAGTTAACGCACGCAGGCGAAGTTTGTCAAGCCCGTTGGGGATCGCCACTGGGCATTGAAATCGCAATGTGCGGTTTGGTTGAAATAGAAATGTCCTCTTTCGGAGTCTGTTTGTTCCAGGTGGATCGGACGACTCTCTCCGGGAAAGGAGATGCTGACGTTGAGCCAAAGGGAGAGCGATGGGATCTCAATCTTGAGACAGGCGAAGGACCAGTGCATCACGGCCCGGCACGGGGCGGAGCTGGTGGGAGTGACGTCCCGACACTTCCGCCGCATCCGGCCGGTGACGTCCCATCCAGCAGCCCGATGAGCTTACGATGCGCAGCGCGCTGCAGCATCGGAAGGCACTATGAGGCCCCAACCGACAGCAAAACAGACAGCAGACCAGCAAGCAAAGCCCCGCCCGAACAGTAAGTTCAAGCAGGGCAACAAGTTAACCATGGGCCAGGGAGGAGTTGAACCTCCGGCCTCACGCTTATCAGGCGTGCGCTCTAACCACCTGAGCTACTGGCCCTAGTACAGAACCTAATGTAGCAGGCGAACCACCGCGGTAAAGCCAAGCCCACTCGACGCCCCCTTCCACCCCCCTGCCCCCTGCCGTTCAGCTACACGATTCCACGCGAACGCCGTCCCCAGCCCTCGGCCGAATCCCACCGCGTCGCCAGCGGCAGCCAGCGGATTCCCATATCCGGTCTGTGCCACACATGGCACCGGGCTAGGGTGGTTCGTTGTTCCTGCCGCCTACCGCCGGGCAATGCGGAGGGCGGCTGCTGCCCGCCTACCTACTCCCACTCAGCCGGTTGCCGAGTGTGCCGCGGCTCGTCATCCAGCTCGAGCTCCTCCTCGAATTCGTCGTACTCGTCCTCGTAGGCCTCATCCTCGTCATCGTACTCGTCTTCGTCGTCTACTTCGACGTCGTAGCCGTCTTGCCATTCGTCATCATCAACACGCTGGTCGATCAAGGGCAAGAGCGACGATTCCCAGGACAACATGGTATCCTCCGAAACTCCTCTTAGTAGAGTGAGACTCTTTGCTACCCCTGCGCAACACGCGCCTGCCGGGTAGTCCTCCTGCGCACACCCGCGTCGAGGGTGCGCTTACGAAGCCGGATGGCGTCCGGCGTCACCTCAATTAGCTCGTCGTCTTCAATGAACTCGAGCGCCAACTCAAGTGTGACCTTTCGCGCCGCTTCGAGCAAGATGTTCTCATCTGAGGAGGCCGCGCGAACATTGGTGAGTTTCTTCCCCTTGCCTACGTTGACATCCATGTCACCCGGCCGCACGTGCTCCCCCACGATCATCCCCCCGTATACCAGCGTCCCGGGCTCTATGAACAGAGTACTCCGCTCCTGCAGACCGTACAATGCATAAGCTACAGCTTCTGCCTGCCGATCCGCCACCAGTACACCTCGCCTCCTCCCACCGAGCGGCCCAGCCCAGGGGCCATACTCCAAGAAGCGATGGTGCATCATACCCTCACCTCTGGTCTCGGTCAGGAACTCGGAACGAAAGCCGAACAGTCCCCGCGCCGGTACCGTGAAGCGCATACGCACGCGACCCTGGCCAGGGTTGGTCATATCGATCATCTCGCCGCGGCGCGTGCCCATCCTTTCTATCACCACACCCAGCATGTCCTCCGGGACATCGGCCACAAACTCCTCATAAGGCTCAAGGCGCTCGCCGTCAACACCCTGACGGGTTATGACTCGCGGACGGCTGACCTGGAATTCGTAGCCCTCGCGGCGCATGGTCTCCATGAGGATGGCGAGGTGCAGCTCCCCCCGACCTGAGACCAGCAATATGTCGGGTTGGTCTGTGTCCTCTACCCGCAGAGCCACGTTCCGCTCCATCTCTCGGAACAACCGCTCGCGAACCTGCCTGGTTGTCACAAACCTGCCGTCGCGCCCCGCAAAGGGAGAGTCGTTGACCATGAAGTCGGCAGAGATCGTCGGCTCCTCCACAGCAATCCCGCGTAGCCGCTCCAACCGCGCTAGGTCGGTCAACGTCATCCCTATCTCGATGTCGTCAATCCCGGCCAAGGCCACGATGTCGCCAGCGACGGCTGTTTCTACTTCAACTCGTTCGAGCCCCTTGAATCCATAGAGCTTCTGCACTCTGCCCTTGATGGCCTCGTCTTCCGCTACGAGGCCCACCTCTCCGAGCGGTAGCATCGCCACTGTCTGCCCCACCCGCACCTGCCCCCGCTCGACACGTCCAATCGCCACCCGGCCAAGGTAGTTGGAGTAATCGATGGTCGAGACCAGCATCTGGAATGGGGAGTCAGGGTCGCCGGGAGGAGCGGGAATAGTGGCCACTATCGTGTCGAACAGGGGGCTGAGGTCAACTGATTGACGATTGACGATTGACGATTGACGATTGAATGGTGCTTCGTCATTCGCGACCCGTCGTGCGTCAGTCGTCGCTCCGGTCGCCCAGCCCTCCCGCGCCGATGCATAGAGAAATGGTGCGTCGAGCTGGTCCTCGGACGCCTCGAGATCCATGAACAACTCCAGCACCTCGTCGTGCACCTCCAATGGTCGTGCGTCGGATCGATCCACTTTGTTGACGACGACTATCGGCTTGAGGCCCAGTTCCAGCGCCTTGCGCGTCACGAATCGTGTCTGCGGCATCGGGCCTTCAGCGGCATCGACCAAGAGGATCACACCCTGCACCATCCGTAGTATACGCTCGACTTCGCCGCCGAAATCCGCATGCCCTGGTGTGTCAACGATGTTGATCTTGACATCGTTCCACGTCACAGCGGTGTTCTTGGAAAGGATCGTAATGCCCCGCTCACGCTCCAGGGGATTGGAGTCCATAACTCGCTCCTGCACCTGTTGGTTGGAGCGGAACACCCCAGCCTGACGGAGCATCTTGTCGACCAGGGTGGTCTTGCCGTGATCGACGTGCGCTATGATAGCAACATTGCGGGTTTCCAAGTCGATGGCGCCCTCAGGTTGTCATTTGTTACACGTAGTGAAGCGGATCATTATAGAAGAAGCATGCGCCTGTGGGCAAGGGAGCTGAGAGCCGGGAGCGGAGAGCCTGCGGCTACAGGGACTGTCGGCCAATTCTGGATCACCCGTTCCCCCTGCTCCCTGCTCCCTGCTCCCCGCCATTGCACCCCTCCTCCCGATTCTCTATTTGCAGCGTAACATGGTGGATCCCCATAGCGGCCAAGCGGTGCTGCACAGTCTCCAACACAGGTTGGTTCTGTTGCGGATCTGGCACGACCGCATGGCCGCTCATGGCGACCACCCCTGACGTGACCGTCCACACATGCAGGTCGTGTACGTCGCGAACACCGGCCACGCTCGTGATCGCGCTTGCGACGTCGCCGAGCTCAATATGACCCGGTGTTGCCTCGAGCAGCACGTCCACGCTCTCTCGGACCAGACGCCACGCACCCGTCAGAATCAGTAGCGCGATAACCACCGACACGATGGGATCCGCCAGCGTCCAACCCGTCAGCAGAACGACGCCTCCGGCCAACACAGCGCCTACCGAACCCAGGAGATCGCCCAGTATGTGTAGGTAGGCTCCTCGGACATTGAGCGAGTCCTCATGCGTCCCATGGAGGATCCTCAGCGCAAGCGCGTTCCCCAGCAAACCTACGCTCGCTATCACAAAGAGTATGCGGGGCTCTATCACCGGCGGATGCTGGAACCGCCCAATCGCGTGCCAGATAATCAGCCCAGCAAGTACGAACAGCACGGCTCCGTTCACCAGGGCCGCTAGAATCTCCAAGCGCACATAGCCGTATGTCTTCCCTGGCGTTGCAGGGCGCTCGGCAATCCAGGAGGCAAAAAGAGCCAGAGCAAGGGCTGCCGAGTCAGTGAGCATGTGTCCTGCGTCAGCGAGCAGTGCGAGTGAGTTGGCCAGCCAGCCGCCTACCACCTCGGCAAGCATGATCGTGACGGTGAGGACCAGCACCAACCTGAGCAGCCGAGCGTGCTGCCGCGGGGGCGTTCCACCCGCGCATGAGAGTGAGTTGTCCGATGCGTGACGCTCAGCATCCTGGTCCTTTCCGTATGACCGTGTCATGTCTTACCTTAACACCATCGGTCCCACATGGAAGAGATGAGCCTGGGTTCCCTGCTTGTTCGCGCGGCTACCGTAGCCGTGCTGTTGACAGCCAACGCTTTCTTCGTTGCTGCCGAGTTCGCGCTAGTTGCCTCCCGCCGCACGCGCATCGAAGAAATGGTCCGGCAAGGGGATCGGAGAGCCAGGATCGTGCAGACTGCACTGCAGGACCTCTATCGCCAGCTCTCGGCGGCGCAGCTCGGCATCACGCTTGCCTCGATACTCCTGGGCTATGTTGCCGAAGACACTGTCGCGGTAGTATTGCACAACTGGCTGTCCAGCCTGCCCCCAGCGATGAGCTTTCTCGGACGAGCGGCATTCATATCGGTTGTCGCCGTCTTTGTCATCACGGCACTGCACGTTGTCATCGGCGAACAGGCACCGAAGGCGTGGGCAATCACCAATCCAGAAATCACCAGCCGTTGGATCGCAGCGCCACTCATATTCTTCTCCTTGATAACTCGACCGCTCACCAACTCCCTCAATTGGGCTTCCAGTCGGTTAGTGCGTCTGCTCGGCATCACAGGCTCGCCGGACGAGTTGGAGAACATCCATTCTCCCGAAGAGATCGTGATGCTTGTGAAACAGACCCACGAGTCCGGTCGGTTGGACGACCACGATGTCAGAATGATCGAGGGCGTGTTCGAGTTCACTGAGAAGAACGCCCGAGAAGTGATGACCCCCCGCACCGAGGTCATCGGCCTGCCCGCTGATCTCCGCATCGCGCAAGCTCTCGATCGGATTGCCGACGCCGGTCGGTCCCGCTACCCCGTCTATCAGGATTCGCTGGACGATGTCGTCGGAATCGTACATGTGAAGCAGGTACTGAGTGCCGTGAGGCACGATCCCGGGGACAAGGTGTCGTCTCTGATGCGCGCACCGCTGTTCGTTCCGGGCAGCCGTGAAGTGGAAGACGTCCTAGCTGACATGCAACGGCTCAAGACCCACATGGCCATTGTCCTCGACGAGTACGGTGGAACCGACGGTGTTGTCACGATGGAAGATCTGATCGAAGAGATAGTGGGAGAGATCTACGACGAATACGACAAGGCCGAACTGGGACCTACCACTGGAGCCGACTTCATAACGGTCCCCGGTGACATGGAGATAGTCGATCTGAACAAGCGATACGGATTCTCGATCAACGACGAAGACTATCAGACCATCGGAGGGTTCATATTCGGGCAATTGGGGCGCTTGCCAAGAACCGGTGACCGGGTCCAGTCGGACCGCCTCACTTTGGAAGTCCTGGATATGGACGCTCGAAGAGTGGAGAAAGTGAAGTTGATTCCCAACAAGGCCGGCGCGGAGCCGCTGCCGACCTAGCCCTTGCCGGCGACACTATTCTGCGCAAGCCGCGCAGCGAGGGCCACAGCCTCCCTCATTGAACCCGGATCCGCAACTCCCTGACCGGCAATGTCAAAGGCCGTTCCGTGATCCGGCGCGGTGCGGACGAACGGGAGGCCGAGGGTCACGTTCACGCCCTTACCGAAGCCAACGATCTTCACTGCCGTCATCCCAACGTCGTGGTAGGGGGTGAGCACGGCGTGGAACTCACCTCGCAACGCCCGAACAAACACCGTGTCGGCAGGCAGCGGACCCGTGATGCAGAGCTCCCTTGCAGCCGGTGCAAGCACCTTTAGTTCCTCGCTCCCGAACAAGCCGCTCTCGCCAGCATGCGGATTCAAGGCGCACAGCGCGATGCGCGGTTCAGCGATACCCCACCACTCTTTCAGCGCCCGCACCGCAAGGTGGCCCACGCGTACTACCCGATCCAGAGTCACCGCGCACACAACGTCCCGTAAGGGCAGGTGCGTGGTAATCAGTACAACCCGCAATCCGCCTGCCGTTAGCATCATCGCGGTTTCCACGCCGCCGCAAAGCTCACCAAGCCATTCGGTGTGCCCCGGGTACTCATATCCTGCCAAGTGCAAGGCACGTTTCTCTGCCGGGCCGGTCACGACCGCTTGCACGGAACCGGACAAAGCGAGCGCTACGGCCTCTTCAACCTGCAGCGCTGTGAGGCGGCCAGCGTCTGCTGCTGATAGCGTGAGCGTGTCACGACTGGCCCCGCTCCCCACCGCCGGCTCGCCAACCACGATCTGCTCCGCCGGTAAACCAGCAACCAATTCGCCCGGCCCGATCACGACATAGTCCACTCCCTCAGGCGGAGACTGCAACACCTTTCGGACTATCTCCGACCCGATCCCTCGTGGATCGCCGAGCGTAACTGCGACGCGTGGTCGCACGCGCGCCCTCAGAGTCTTATCGCTACGTATGTGGCTGCACGCAGCGTCTGGAGAAACCGGTCGATTCCGTTCTCCTCCGCCAGCCTTGGACTGAGTTGATCTCGCAGCTCGTCGAACGTCGCAAGCCCTCCGGAACTCGAACTCTCGAAGATCACAACGGCGTACATCATACGCCCATTGCCTCGATCGAGCTCGATCGGACCCAAGATGTCACCGGGCTCGGCGCTAGCCAACGGTTCGCGATAGGCTTCTGGCAAGTTCTCGCGCGGGGCGTTCTCAGCCACACGCTGCTGCGATCGAGCGTGATGTATGCGAACCAGCGAGTCGTAAGGTACTCCGGCCTGCAACATTGCCTTCACGGAGTCAGCTTCGAGCCGAGCAGTTGCTTGGTTCGCACTGGTAACCTCCGGCGAGATGAGGATATGGCGAGCCTGAACTGCTGCCGGTTCAGCTCGCTGCACTTGGATGATGTGAAATCCGAATTCGGTGAACACCGGGTACGAGAACACGCCTGGCCGGAGTCGGAACGCAGCATCCTCGAATTCCCGCACCATTCCCTCACCCCGCCTGAACCAACCCAACTCTCCTCCGCGGTCTTTGCTGCCAGGATCTGCAGAGTACTGCTGAGCTAGCGTGGCGAAGTCAGCGCCGTCGTTCAGCAGCTGTCTGAGAGAGTCAGCCAGCACATACGCTGCCTGGAGGGAGGCGCTATCCGGCTCGGAAGCAACCACGATTTGGCGAAAGCTCACTGTAGGCGGGCGCTCACCGAATTGATTCTTCACTCGCTCGTAGAAAGCTCTGAGTTCCGACTCGGTGGGCGGGAGAGGAACGATGTCCCCACGCGTTTTCAGTTCCCTTATCAACGCCTCCTGCAACAATTGTCGCCTCTGCTGTCGGGAGAGCCAGAGCCGATAGTCGTCAATCGACTTGAATCCGACCCCTTGAAGCTCGCGTTCCAAATCGAGCTGGGACGGGACCTGCTCGCGAATGTTGCGAAGGGTCTCCTCAACGGCGCTCTGCACCTCCTCGTCGGTCACTTCCACCATGGTGTCGCGCTCGGCAGCTTGGACCATCAACTCCTGGTCGATCAGGCCATCGAGCAGTTGCCGCTTGAATGCTGCCAAGGCCTGGGGATCGGTGGGAATCTGCCCGCCTTGGCCTTGATAGGTATTCATCTGTTCGACCAGCCGAGATTCAGGGATCGGCGTGTCGCCGACGACCGCGACAATCCGGTCCACCCGCTCTCTGAGAACCTCCTGCCCGAGCGCCCCTTGAGAACCAAGGACCAGACCAAGAACAGCCAGGATGGTAGACGCCGTACTCCTATTCATTCTCTTGCTCCTTAGTTGGAGCGGAGTCTGCTGCGTGGGAACGGTTCCCGACCCGCTCGGAATTCTCCAGTAGTACCCGGAGGCGGGCGCCATGAGCCAGAGCCTGGTCTACACCTTCCGTTGAGATTTCCCACTCCATCTCGGCACGCAGTTGCTCCGCCAAGAACGGCGGCACGAGCACCAGCAACGCCAGATCACTCGTCACCTCCGCCATGTAGCGGTCGACCACCGCGGCCGCCACACGCAATCTCTGGGTTGGGTCCTGTGCCCCAGCCAGCGCGGAATCCAAGCCCATGGCGCCGCGCAGTTGTCCCAGTTCCCAGGCCATGGCCTCCCGCAGCTCTGCAAAGTCTGGCTCGGTGAGCCCGTAGCCCGCTTCCCTAGCCTCCCGTTCCAAGACCTCGTTGCGCATGAGTCCTCTGAGGAATTGCTTCAGTTGCTCGTCATCAGCTTGGCGCACCGTAGCGGTATAGTCGGGGGTTAGCGCCCGTAACCAGCGCACCAGGTCAGCCGCAGTGAATCGTCCGCCCTTGTAGATCCCCAGCACTTGCCCCAATCCTCTCGCATGGGTCGGGTCCTTCGCAACCTCCCTCGTCTTCTCGAGTGCGTCCCCGCTCACCGCGATTTCCCACCGTTCCTCCAGTTCACCTGCGAAGGCAACGTTCAGTCGCTGGATCATCAGATCCTGTATCGCAGTCGCAAATTCCTCCCGCACTTCTTCCAGTAGCGGCCGTCTTATGATATGGTACCCAATGGCTGATTCTGTCACCGCCGACACTTCACCGGGTCCGAGTTGGAAGGCCACCTTGTCGAACTCCGGCACTGTCTCGCCTGGGCCAATCAGTCCGAAACTGCCGTTCTCTACTCGCGATACCGAGTCTTCGTTCTCACGATTCGCCTCGGCCCACCCGGCTACACCGCTTGCCGCCACGGCTCTCAGCTGCTCTGCTCGACGCCGCCTCGCGATCTTCTCTGCCTGGGTCATTCCCGCCGGGGCGTTGACAAGAATGTGGTAGATGAGTCGATGATCTCCCCCCTGGTAGGCGCTATCCACTGCGGCATCGTCTGCCACCACTCTTTGGCCGACAATATCCCGGTGAT
>Ga0209536_100001352_pt1 | contig 40891 bp, 37 predicted proteins | sample DeeMarSeWOR28_12_FD_187461 | JGI IMG/M metagenome (GOLD analysis project Ga0209536, IMG submission 187461) | Marine sediment microbial communities from White Oak River estuary, North Carolina - WOR-2-8_12 (SPAdes) (version 2) | ecosystem: Environmental > Aquatic > Marine > Intertidal zone >... | reverse complement strand
TACCTGAACGGTTCCGCTCCTGACGCTGATACAATTCTTCAGCTTCGCTAATACGTCTGACATAGTACCTCCTCGTTACATTCGTTTGATGAATAATAATTGGATATTACAAATAAAACTATGGTGTACTCCGGCTCGAAGCAAACGGCACGGATATGGCAGCACCGCTTTTCACATTCGAATCTTCTGACAGGCTTTCACCTTCGATGTCCTGACCTGCGATAAATTCCTCTGTCATTCTGAAGGCAATATCATCGCTGAACTGCTTCGGCGGGTGCTTCATGAAATAGGCTGAAGGAGAATATAATACCCCGCCCTTTCCCCTCTCAAGTGCCAGTTTGCAGCAGCGTATTGCGTCTATGGCCACGCCGGCAGAGTTCGGGGAGTCTTCAACAGACAACCTTAATTCAAGATCCATCGGGATATCACCAAACAGCCTTCCTTCGATACGGATAAAGCAGATCTTGTTGTCTTTCTGCCAGGGCACGTAGTCGCTGGGCCCGATATGGATGTTTTCAGCATCCAGTTTCTCATCGAGCATTGACTGGACCGCCTCTGTCTTGGATTCCTTTTTCGAAGTCAGTCTGGCCCTGTCCAGCATATTCAGAAAATCGGTGTTTCCCCCGGTATTCAACTGGTACGTCCTGTCTATTTTCACTCCTCTTTTTTTGAACAGGTCCACAAGCGTCCGGTGTGTAATCGTTGCCCCCAGCTGGGCCTTGATGTCGTCACCGATAAGCGGAAGGTTCCTCTCCCTGAATTTTTTCGCCCATTCAGGGCTGCTCGCGATAAACACAGGAATGTTATTGACAAAACCGATGCCAGCATCGAGTGCGCATTCCGCATAGAACTGCGAGGCCTGTTCTGAGCCGACCGGAAGATAGTTCAAAAGCATTTCCGCCCCGGAATCCTTCAGGACCGCAACGACATCTTTTTTGTCAGGCTCTTTTACATCACTCAGGAGAAACGTATGATCGTCTTTATAATTCTGCATGTGGCTGGAATATCCATCCAGTACACACCCCATTGCGACCCTGACATTCGCTTTTGGCATCTCAGCGCAAAAAACTTTGGTACAGTTGGGATGAGCAAAGATGGCTTCATAAACGTCCCTGCCGACTTTTCTTTTATCAATATCAAACGCCGAAACCACCTCAATATCACATGGCGTATAGCCCCCGATATCCCAGTGCATCAATCCGATGGCGTCTTTGCTGTTCTTGCCCCTGTAATATTCAAAACCCTGAAGTAATGAGCTCGCACAGTTGCCGATGCCTGCAACAGCAATTTTGATCTTCTTCATGGTTGTCTCCCCCTTGGTTTCATACTACCCGGCATAAATAGCCATAACACGTTACGGTTACATGATTTCTCGCAGGTGCGTTACAGAAATCATATCAAAAACCCTTTAATCTATCAACTTTAAATTTTTAGGCATTGAATCTTTCGTCTGTCAGGAGAGTTCGCAGCCCGCGTTGAGGGTGAACCTCCAGAAACGGAGGTTCACCCTCTGCATCGTTGCGGGACAACCATATCTACATGCAATAAGACTTAAAATGCTTTTTTCTCACACGCATGTGTATAGTATATATTGTAGAACTTGATCAGGATTTGTGTTACAATTGTGCAAACTCCGTTTGAAGGAGAGTTTCGTTGGACAAGACCATTGCGGTCAGCTTTGAAGAATCAAACATAAAGATTGTCCAGGCTTCATCAAAGGGGAGTGGTATCTCCGTTGAACGGGCGGAAGTTATTGAATACGATGAACTCGATGATTTCCTGAAGAGAGAAAAAGCATCAGAGTTTATCGTCACCTACGATTTCAAGGAAGCCTATCACGGGTTCCTGTCCATTCCAATCACAAAACCAAGGTTCCAGCAGAAAATTGTCGCCTCAGAGCTGAGCAGGATTACGAAACAGGAAAATTTATCCTTCACCTATGTACCGATTGACCAGCGCATTGTCGATAAGAAGAAGGTCCTCGAAATATTTTACTTTGCGGTCGATAATGAAGTTATTCAGGATGTTGTTGGAAGATTTTATGACTACAACAAGGTGGTGAGGGCAGTATTCCCGACTGTTTTTTCTGCAGCCTCGCTCATTCGCTCCGGCACACCCGATGAAGCAAATATGGGCCTCTTCAGCACCGGGGAAGAAAAAATCATATTCTTCACAAAACACGGGTCTGTCTACTTTATCAGAAATTATGAATCCGTTGATGCGGAACTCTCTGATTTTGACATACAGAATATAAATATGACAATCAGCTATTGCTACCAGAATATTCAGATCAACCCGTCTTCAGTCGTACTGCTCGGAGACTTGTCAGAATCGTGCAATATCAAGACATTGACAAGTGTCCCCCTCGCGGCGCTCTATAAGGGTAAAAATATCCAGTTTGACAGTACGAAATTCAACGAATACTTTCTTCCCATTGCGTCGTTTTTTGCTCCCAATTTATCAAACATGCTGAGTACTGATTTTAAGAATGTCAATATGCTGATCAAATATATGGGCTATGCATCGAAGGCCTTTGCCATACTTGCCGTTCTGTGCACTGGAATTATTTGCTACGGTCTCATTGACAGCATGGACAAAAGAAACAGGCTCACTGACGTGATGTCTGCCCAGAGCGCGGTTCTCAAGACCCATGCAGAGAGTATGAAAAGAGAGGATGTCCTGAGAAACATTACTCCTGCAGTGGATTTCCTGAACCGGCCGGCTCCGGTGCTCCGGGAGCTGCTGGCTGAATTTGCTGAAATTGACATGAGAGATCTGAAATTCAGGCTGCTGGAAGCGAGGGCAGAAGACAGAAACACCTATTCTCTCACAATAGAAGGCGTAAGCCATGCAGACAAATATTATTCCCTCCAGTCCTCGTTTGATGATGTGATTGCTGCGATGCGCACAATAAAAGACCTGAGTGTGAAATCAAAATCAGTAAATCTCGGTGATAAATCATTCAGAATTGAATTGGAATACAGGAAAACAGGATGAATTATTTCGATTATCTTCGAAAAAGATTGCCGCTCTATATTATCAGCGGCATTGTCTTCGGCCTTGCGCTCTTTTCACTGATTGTGATCGGCCGTTATCATTCCCACATCACGGGAGTACTGACGGACATGGAAACCATTGTCCTCAACAAAGATAAAGTGCAAAAGCAGATCCAGGAAATAGACGACCTTGACCGCTATTTTAAAAAAGAGTTCAATCTCGATCTCACCAATGTGAACGCGGACAGATTTGTCTTCCGGGCCCTTGACGACCTCAGGGCACACTTTCAGAATGCGGTCATCAATGTAAACCGCTTCGAAAATAGCGGGAACACCCAGGAACTGCCTGTCGGAATAAGCACGCCAATACGAAATTATGCCACGGTCCTCGACTCTGTGCACTTCCTTGAATCCTTCACTCTGCCTGACTTCGAAATACGGCACATGACAATCAGCAAGGGGCAGGCCGGGGAAGTTACCATGACCATAAACGGGTCATTTGTCATGCCCTCTTTCCAGACAGGGGACCAGACATGAACATCCGTTTTGACAGGACAAGGGTATTCATAGGCCTCCCGCTTGCAGTCATCATCATCCTGGCGGTTCTGGCATTCTATGTACCCTTTGACAGTACTGTTTCTGATGTTGAGAGAGAGTTGCTGGACTTCCGGCCTTCGGCCCTGAAGATACTGACGAAAACCATTGTTGCCAGGGGCATAAACAGGGAAGGCCCTTTTGATTTCACGTATGCGAAATCTGCAACCGGCCATGATACGTTTCATGGCAAGAAAAAACCCGAGACGAACCTTTCCCTTATCGTTATCAGCGGGGACAACAGGATGGCGGTCATAGACGGCAGGACCGTGAAGGAAGGGGATAGTATTGGCGGCATGAGAATAGCTACAATAGAATCCAACAGAATTCTCTTACAAGACAGGAGTTCACAATGGCTTTATATAAAAGAAGACCACTAGACATCGCCGCTGTCCTGATCCTGTGCATGCTGGTGCTGTCATGTGCAGCAGCCCCGCAGCAGGCAGAGGAAGAAGAAACAACCGATATCATAGAGGCAACCCTCGAGGCAGGGAGACAGCAGGAAGGGCTGCCCCCTCAGCCGCCGGAACCCGGCCCGCCCGATTTTGTACCGGTCAGGGAGGGGAGTTCTCCCCTTTCTACAAAAACAGTCTCTCTGGCGGCCCGGCAGACGCCTCTCAGGGATGTTCTCTACACCATTGCGGAGACAGCAAGCCTGAACCTCGTTCTGGAACGGGGAGTCGACCCAGACCTCCCGATAACCATTACATTCAAGGATGTTCTGATTGAAGATGCACTGAATATCATTTTTGACTCCGTCGATTATTTTTATGCCATAAAGGACAACATCCTCATCGTAAAGGCAATGGAAACAAGGATATTTGAGCTCGGCCGTCCGAGCGTTACGCAGGAATATAAAATAGATGTCGGAGGGGACATTCTGAGCGGTATCTCTTCGAATTCAGGCGACACGACGAGCACACTGAGCGGCGATGTCTCGATGACGTCCTCATCTGACGGCGCCTCGTTCAGGTTCTGGGATGCAATAGATGGTTCCCTGCAATCAATCCTCCAACCAGCAGGAGCCGGCGGGAACAGTGAACAAAATGCGAGTTTTGTCATAAACAGGCTGAGCGGAACCATCATGGTTACCGCATCAAAGAATGACCTTCAGAAAGTTGATAATTTTTTAACCAGCCTGAAAAAGGTTTTGAACAGACAGGTGCTGATCGAGGCGCGGATTGTTGAAGTACAATTGTCTGAAGGGCTGAAGTACGGAATTGACTGGAATGCGGTGGGAGAGTGGCTCGGCGTCCATACGACGACGCTCGGTACAGACCTGTTCACCAACGTAATCAGTTCAGGCCAGCCATATTTCCAGTTCAGCATTACCGAAAACGATAACCTGTCCCTTCTTTTAAAGGCCCTGGAAGAACAGGGCAATGTACGGACCCTGTCAAACCCGAGAGTCAACATTCTGAACGGACAGACGGCGATGCTCAGTGTGGGCAGAAACACGACATTTATTTCGAGGGTCGAGAGCACGACCACATCGGACGTCTCTTCAACCACCACGTTTACGGTGGACACAAGCAGTATTCTCTCCGGCATCATGTTCGGCCTTGTGCCGTATATCGACAGCAATCAGGAGATTACCCTCACGATTACGCCCATTATTACCAACCTCATAGACCTCGAGTCCAAGCTGATCGGATCAGGATCAAGCTCAGTCGAAATAAAATTGCCCACCGTGGACCTGAGAGAAATGAGTACGACGGTCAAGGTGCTGAACGGACAGCTCATCATCATCGGGGGACTGATAGACAGAAAGGAAAGCCTGCATGAGGACAAGGTGCCGATATTCGGCGATATCCCGTTTTTCGGGGAGCTTTTCAAGAGTGTTGACAAGTCGTATGACAATAAGGAGCTGGTTATCATGCTGATCCCGAGAGTGGAAGGTTAATCTCCCGGCAGCTGATTTTCAGGACACGTTGTTGATTATAGAAATTCTGGAAGGGTCTTCCATAGCAGATTAAAGATCTTAAATTAATTTTAAGATCCTTGATGATTATTATATATGCAATTAGGCCAAGTTCTCATATCAAAAGGACTTCTCACCGAGGCCCGGCTCCGGCTTGCCCTTGCCCATCAGAAAGTAACAGGGATCATGCTGGGAGAAGCGCTGGTCAAGCTCGGTTTTGTGTCATCGAATGATATTGCACGGACCCTTGCAAAACAGCACGGGGTCCCTTTTGTCGACCTGGCAGAGCATGCAATATCAGAGGAAGCCATCCGCCTCGTTCCCAAGGACATTGCGGAGCGGACCGGATTCATTCCCCTGCGTATTGATAACGGAAGCATCGAGATCGGCATCAATGATCATGCAAATATCCATGCCATTGACACCGTCGCCAGGCTGACCGGGAAAAAACCGACAGCCTTTCTTATTGACCGGTATATATTTCATGAGACCCTTGAGCGCTCCTATTATTTCCTCGAAAATCCGATCCAGCAGCACATTGGTGAAGCCATCAATGAAATTAAATCTTCTCCGTCACTGCCCGCAACAACAATAGCAAATCTTTCCGAGAACCTCATCATGGAAGGGATCCGCAGGAAGGCGACGGATGTTCACATCAGCCCTGCAACGGACACCATCAATGTGTTTTACCGGGTGGACGGCGTCCTGCAATACGGGTTCTGTATTCCGAAGGCCGCGCAGAACGGGATCATATCCAGGATCAAGGTTCAGTCCATGCTTGACATCTCCGAGCAGCGGCTTCCGCAGGACGGGTCGTTCTCAATGATGTTTTTGAATATCAAATACGAAATGCGCGTCTCTACAACCCCGACCATTTATGGGGAGAACATCGTCATCAGGATCCTCGCAGGCACGGGTCAGCTGATGAGTATTGAGAATCTTGGTTTTGACAGGGGGAACACGCTGCGCCTTCGCACTCTTTTCCAGAAGCCGCACGGGATCGTCCTGATCACCGGGCCGACCGGAAGCGGAAAGACAACAACCCTGTACGCTGCGCTCAGGGAGGTGAATCTCATCGAAAGAAATGTCCTGACTGTCGAGGACCCTGTCGAGTACAAGCTCAGCTTTGTCAAGCAGACATCGGTGAACCTGAAAACAGGGTATGACTTTGCACGTGCAGGAAGGACCTTTATGCGGCAGGACCCTGATGTCATGCTGCTGGGGGAGATCAGGGATGAAGAGACTGCCCGCATTGCTGTGCGTGCATCCATTACCGGCCACCTGGTTCTGTCTACGCTGCATACCAATGACGCAGTAACGTCTATCCCCCGCCTGCTTGATTTCAGTATCGACCGTTTTCTCCTGTCGTCATCGCTCCTTGCTGTAGTGGCGCAGAGGCTGATCCGGAAGCTCTGCAACGAATGCAAGGCGGAATATCTCATCTCGGAAGAAGACTTAATGCTGCTTGGCATGGAGGATGAAAAAGGGTTCGAAAAGGTCTACCAGGCGAAAGGATGCGATGCCTGCAACAATACGGGGTATGCCGGCAGGACAGTCGTGGGGGAGATAATGGTGGTCAGTGACGAAATCAGGGAGATGATCATGGAAGGGGCCACACTTGGAAAATTGAGGGACGCGGCGCTCAGGAACGGCATGATACCATTGAGGGTCTCCGCACTGCAGAAGGTCAAAAACCACGTGACAAGCATTCAGGAAATGAAGAGAGTAATTGACTGATGCCTTTTTTTTCCTATAAGGCCCTTGACAGCAACGGAGCAGTAATTAAGGGGATGGTGGATGAAATTGATATTAATGTGGCACAAAACAATATATCACAATCAGGCCTCCATGTTTTAACGATCAGCCGGTCAAGCATCCTGACTGATTTATATTTAAAACATCTCAAGGTATCGGGCGTAAAAAGCAGGGACATTATTGAATTTGCCAGCAATCTCGCCGTCATGCTCCGGGCCGGTCTTCCATTGATGACATCAATTCTGGACATTGCCGACACATCGGACAACAAACGGTTCAGAACAAGGCTTCTGGATATCAAGAGATCGGTTGAACTGGGTTCCGGGTTTTCTGTTGCCCTGTCCCAGCACCATGATGTATTTCCCGAGATTTTTATAAATCTGGTGGCCATTGGGGAGGAGACGGGACGTCTGGATGCAAGTCTTTCTGATATTGCGATCCATCTCCAGCGAATGGAGGACCTCAGGAGCGCCATCATCCGGGCACTCATGTACCCGGCCTTTGCCCTGGTCGGAACAACAGGCGCCCTCCTGTTCTGGCTCATTTATGTCCTGCCCAAGATGAGTCAGCTTTTTCTGTCCATGGACATCACCCTGCCGCTGATGACGCAGTTCCTTCTGGTTGCAAGTGATTTCAGCAGCCAAAACTGGCCCCTCTTTTTTATCGTCCCCGTTTCGATATTGATAATCGTAAAAATTCTGAACCATTATGAAAAGACAAAATACCATGTCGATGCCCTGATGCTGCAGCTGCCGGTCATTAAGCTGATTCTGCACAATAAACTGCTCGCCCTGTTTTCCGAGCAGCTGAGAATTCTGCTTTCAGCCGGTGTTACAATTGACAGGGCATTTGACATTATGATAAAAGTAATGAACCATGCTGTTTTCAGAAAGGCGCTTCTGGAGACAAAAGACGCAATACTCCTTGGAGGCAGGATCAGCGAATCGCTCAAACAGCACCAGTCCCTGTTTCCGAATATTGTATTCAGGATGGTGTCAATCGGAGAGTCAACAGGCAATCTTACCGAGCAGTTAAATTATTTGTCAGAATACTTTCTCAACAAGCTTGATGACATCTCCCAGAAACTGGGCAAGTTGATAGAACCCATAGTTATTCTTGTCATTGGAGGAATTTTCGTCGTTATTATCCTCGGACTGCTGTCACCAATATATGATCTTATTTCAGGGATAAATAATTAGCAATGGACTTTTTACATTTCTTCGGCCTAAAAGAGGACCCGTTTAAACTGACCCCGGACCCTGCTTACTTCTTTCCTTCTGCAGGTCACAACGAAGGCCTCATGTTAATGGACTACTCCATAGACCAGAAAGAGGGCTTTCTCCTGGTTATCGGTGATCCCGGGACCGGAAAGACAACGCTCCTGAAAGTGTTTCTCGAAAAATGGAAGGGCCAGGCGGAAATTGCGATGATCCTCACGCCGAGGCTTTCACCCGGCGAGTTCCTTACCGCCGTGGCCGAGGACCTTCACATCCATCTGGAAGACAAGAATAAAAATGAAATCATCAAGGCCTTACGGGATTTCGTGACCCGGAAGTCCGAAGAGGGACGGCGGGTCATTATTATTGTTGATGAAGCCCAAAACCTGCCCCTGGACACCCTTGAGGAGCTGCGCCTCCTCTCAAATCTCGAAACTGACAAGGACAAGCTAATTCAGATTATGCTTATCGGACAGCCTGAGCTCGAGGCAAAACTGACGGCAATCAAGCTGAGACAGCTGAATCAGCGAATAACAACGCGGGTCCATTTAAAGCATTTTTCCGCTGAAGAAACGCGTGAATACATCAACTACCGGGTGATCAAGGCAGGACGCAATAACGTGCAGATTCACAGGAAAACCGGCAGGCTGACACATAAAGTCACACAGGGCATACCGAGGCTTATTAACATGCTGATATCCCGGGCGCTCATGGCCGCCTATCTTGAAGAAAAAAACATCATAGCTCCCGATCATATCCGCCACGCTTTGAAGAGCCTCAATCACAGTGACTTAAAGCCTGGAAAACGCTTCAGTCTTGTCCCTGCAGCAGCAGGGGCCCTCGCAGTCGCGGCCCTTACGGCAGCTGTCTATCTTTACCTGCCTGACAAAAGCTCCGAGACTTCAGAGGTGGTAATACAAAATACCGCAGTAAGCGAATACAGGCATGAGGCCAAGGAATCGCTTCCGCAGAGCAACCACATCCCGGATCAGACAACATTGAATTCCGGCAGCGGAATCAGACCATCCGCAGATACCGTGATGGCTTCATTGCAGTCGGTAAATACTCCAGATGCAGCAGCGGTGCAGCATATCGTGATTGAGAGTGAACCGTCGGCTCCCGAAGAAATTGCTTCACCCGCGGGTCATGCTGTAGCTGAAGACACACACAGCCCTGTAGAAAAAGGTCACGAACTGGCAGCAAGCAATGATCTGCCCGATAGTGAAGCAGTGCCTCCTGCAGAACAGCAAGATGCAGATGATTTCAAATTCATATCAATTACCGCTGATGTCGCCTTCATCAGGCACTGGCCTTCCATTGACGCGGGAAAAGCAGGCTGGGCAACCAGGGGCAGCCAGCTCCTCGTGATTGGTGAGACCCTGGATGAGCGGGACATACGGTGGTACCAGATCGCATATCAGGGCGAGAAGAAGTGGATCTCCGGTGAGGTTGTCGAAGCGATCGGGTGGAGTAAGAGTCCCCAGTAAAGGATCTGTTCTGTATTTTCTGTCCTTTACCATATTGTCTGCTACCATATACCTTGAAATTTGAAATTATACATTTCGATTTTCAAGGTATACATAAATTGATAAACAGTAGGGCTCCAGAAGCTGTAACCCTTAATAGTGCTGGCGTCCCCTATACGGCAGGGCAATAAAGAAAAAGGGTAAATAGACCCTTTGCAAAGAGGGGATTTGAACCCTGTTACCGGCGTGAAAGCTGGAAAGATAGAAAATCTTTAAGTCGTTGATAGTGGCTGGTTTCCCTTAATTTATTGAGGTCAAAGCAGTTCCATAGCGTCTATTGTTTTCTACTTATATTGGGTACCGTACAAAATCACCATTTGTCATTTCAAAATAAGTTCCGCCCTGACCCGCATCTGACGATATACGAAACAAACTTTTAATAGTAACGAGGAGTTCAGGTTCTCACTTTATCCACATTATCAGTAAGGGCACGCTACCTCGGAATCTGAATATAATCCCAAGTTATTGTCTGTCCGAATTGCTTATTTAGAGACGTCGTATATTTAGAATATAACACATTTAAACTCAAGCTTTTCTTGCACCTTCCCGATTAATTAAATACACATTAGAGAAGAGGAGACCTAATGAAGGTAATTGTATCGATTATTATATTCAGTTTATTATTTCCGCTCACTATCGCTGGATGTAGCCAGTCGAGTAATCTCGAAAAAATCATTCAATATCCGGGTGCGGTAGCGGATCAGGAGCACAATGCAAAGGTCTTGGGATTCTCTCTTGCAAGGGTCAAGAGAGAAGTGACAGATGATTCATACGATGACGTACTTGCTTATTACAAAGATGTACTTGAGTCTTATAATCCAGAAATCGTTTCTTATGCATTAGAAGACGGCCGACAGACTGCAATAACAGTCTCCTCGATAACCATTGGCATCCAAGAGTTCAAGAAGGAAGCAAAAACTGCGATCACATTTATGGAATAGCGAAATCATGATGTCGAGCGGTTCAGTCTTTCCTGCATGAGCGTATTCATACCATAATCACATTGCAAATCTGTGACCCTCGTCAAATCTGCAGATAACTCCATATTGTCATCAATTTCTGGCATTGATTTGATCTGATGATAAATATGTTAAATGTTGATTCTACCCATGACCCCCATCTGACGATAACCGAAACAAATCTTGGTTTCAGGAAAAACATAAGCTGATCTCGATCAAAAACCTGCAGATACATCCACATTATGAATAAAATCGAGTCAGTTCGCATTCTGCACATAATACTCATTTGTCAATGAAGTGGAGTCACTCGAGAGTCTCCGGATAAGCCCATCTTATCGTCAACTCAGGGTAGCACAAAATATTGCAGATTTATCTGATGTGCAGACTTGGAACTGTCATGGAGGCAAGTCGAAAACACAACAATATTGCCGTGTCATTATTTTTCTGCTAAAATTAATTCACGCCTAAAAATTCTTTCTTGTCAGCAATCCCAGAACATAGGCATTATGATAGAGTAATATAGTACCTTTTTCTTCACAGGGCAAATCAGTATGATAGATGCAAATCAGCATGATGGATTCCCGGTCTATTTTCTCAGGCCGGGGAATGTATTTACCATAAACCATCTTCACGAAGACATATAAGCAAGAAAAAATAGAAATTAATCTATGGAAATATCTACATCCGAAATGATTTTATGAATAAATATATCGGAGAATAAAATGTTTTCTCAGAAGAGTAAAAAGTATTTTTTTGTATGTGTCTCTTTTTTATTGGGATTTCTGGCTTTGGAAGGTCTGTCCAGAATTGGACAGACACTATCTGATGACCTAAATTCTAAAGATTATTTTAAACAGTTTTGTCATTACGATCCTATGTGGATGGATTTTTCTCCTGTGCTCGGCTGGGTCAGGAAACCCGGCTTCAAAGGCAAAATAAAGGGCTATGAAAGAAAATTTGACTCTAACGGTTTTATATCAGCTGATACAGCTCAAATTGCAGACACAAATAAACCGAAAATCCTCTTTATCGGAGATTCCAACACTTTCGGGATGGGTGTTCCTACTGAATTCACATTTGTTGAACAAGTGGACAAATCTCTGCCGGATATCAATGTGATAAATCTGGGGGTAATGGGATATACTTCGTATCAGGGCTATAAAACACTTGAAGAGTACGGCCTTAAGCTTAAGCCTGCCATGATTGTTGTGTCATTTAATTTTAATGACAGAAGATATGTCTTTAGCAAAGCAGACACGGACAGTGATTCTAAATTTCAGGCCGTTTATCAAGAGCAGAAAAAGGAGAGGCTCAGAAAAAAACTGAATAATCTCTATACATATAGGGCACTCAGGAAAGTGCTTAAAAAGGCCGGTATCATCAAAGAAAAACATAGTGAAAGTGAGATTACTTTTGATGCCTTACATGCCAGGGTTCCCCCGGATGAGTATAGGAATAATTTGATAAAGATCATTGAACTGGCACAAAGCAATGACATAAAAGTAATCTTGATGTTGTTGAAAGATAATCCGAGATATACGAAATATTTAAGGACAGGCATTGATTATCTTGACAAATCCCGGTATGAATTAGCAATAGAATTATTCAACATGACCAGGTCCCACTCTGCACTGTCAAAAAAATATATGTCCAAAGCTTATAAAGAAATGGGGCAGCCTGATAAGGCGAAGAGCGTGCTGATCATGAAAAATATTTACTCTTCACTTCTTGGTGGCGAGCCTTTATATCTTGATAGTGAATATAACCAGATCATGAGAGATATTGCTAATAAATATAATGTTAAACTAGTCGATGCTGGTAAAATCCTGGATGAAAATCCGGCTGATTACCTTGATTCCTGTCATCCTGATGCGATGGGACACCGCAAGATTGCAGAACTTCTTGTTGAGCATATTTCCTCAGATCGAACAATAAGAAAGACAGGACTTGATAAATCAAAACGAAATTCGGCAGGGCCTCAACTTAGGGAAGATTTATTATGATATTCAAATCAGCTATGGAAAATTAATTTATTAATTTCAAGTTATACAGATAACCGTAAATATTCATATTCCTTTTCTATTGTTTATCATCAGTTTTATCAACATTCGAATTTATCACTAAATATTATCAATCTGCAGTCTTGCCCCGAACCGCAACTGACGATAACCAATAGAAATGTTGATTTTTAGTAAACAGGTTCTAATTTCCAGCAAAATCTTGGTGAGAACTCACTATATCAGTAAGTCAGCGTATGTCCATATTCTGAATATTCATCCACATTATCAATCAGGACAAGTAACCTCGGATTCTGAATATAATCCCATCATATCTTCATCTGTGCTTCCTCTGAATTTCGCTGATATTTTCAACTTAGCAATAGGTCATCATTTCAGATAGCATTAAGGTTTTTAACTGTTATTGTCAAGCTAATTTACAGAGCATTTACCATTCTGCTATAATAAATAACTGCCATTGGTTATCAGAATCACAGCTCATTTGTTCTCAGGAGCATATTTGAAACACTTAATTATTATTTTAACTATTCTATTTTCATATGCGGTAACTGTTGATGCCGACCTGAATCTTATAGGTCAGGGGACTTCGACACATGGTACTTACAATCTTATTTATGATACTGATCTTGATATCACCTGGTATGATTATACACATCTCGTAGGTGGATGGGACAATCAAATGGACTGGGCATCTGCATTGTCAGTTACTTTTGGAACTAATACGTATACCAACTGGCGTCTGCCAATGATTGAGATTGACTGTAGTAGTCCTACGGGATGGGGCTGTACTGGGGGTGAGATTGGGCACCTATATTATACAGAGTTAGGTAATGTATATACTCCAACTTCTGATCGGGGATTAAATAACAGAGGGGACTTTAATAACCTGCAAAACAATAGGCTTTACTGGTCACGCCTTGAGCACAGCAATACAATTAGTGCGTGGATGTTCAATACTGGCACAGGTCAGCAAGGTGCAACCAATAAAACGGGTAACCTCTATGCCATTGCTGTGATGGACGGACGTGCCGTTGCTCCAGAGCCAGTAAGCTCGACACTTTTTCTTATTGGTGGAGCAGCACTGGGATTGAGGCGGTTCAGAAAGTAATTTTTTAAGCAATTCTTTTTAGAACAATGAAAACGGGGGGCAGGGCGATAGTGACCCTGCCTTTTCTATTTCAATACATTTTAACCATTCAATGTTGACGAAAAGGAGCCTCTTATGAAAAAAACGATATTAATCTATATGGTGCTTTTTCTATTGATAGGAGTAAATGTATTTGCGTTCGATGTAACAATTGATCAGGACGGAAATGTTACAGCCGGCGCATCAGGTGCATCCGGTACATTGGAAGTAACCGGAAGGTCTGCAGGAAAAGCAATCATTGGCATAGGTAATGACACCGGGGGAGTGGGAGTTTACGGCATACACCAGACAAATGGCGATTTCGGGCTTCTCGGCGGTTACAACAGTCTGATGCAGCCCGTTGGAGTCTATGGTTACAGCTTATTTAACTGGGCTGGATACTTTGAAGGTGATGTGAATGTTGCAGGAAATCTGAGTGTTGATGGCGGTATAAATTTTACTCCTCCGCTGGCGCTTTCAATGGACGCTGGAGGGTACACGATCCATGGGATAAATAATTATGCACAGGGGATAGGAGTCCGCGGAGATGGCGGTTATATGGGGGTTTGGGGACATTCAACTACAGGTATCGGCATATATGGTGAGGCAACTTCAACGTCCGGTCTTAATTACGGTGTGTTTGGTTATAGCCAGAGTTCTTCTGGAAGAGCAGTCTATGGAAAGGGTGATAATGGAGCATATGCAGGATATTTTGATGGTAATGTTGAGATAAACGGAAACCTTACTGTTATCAATGGGTCACTGACTGCCGCAGGGATTGATGCAGATACAGTCGATAACATGCATGCTGTTGATCTACTGGATAAAGCGACATATGATTCGGGCGATGACGGCACAGTTGATAACGCCGACATGGTTGATGGTAAACACGCAAGTGACTTTGCACCCTTAGTGCATGGGCATAGCTCATTATACGGGAAGGTGACAATAGTGGCGCAAAGCGGTGGGCAGTACACCAACCCGCGTGATGCACTGTTAAATATCGCTGACTGGTGCGGTACTCCTTCTTCAGCAAACCTATGTTTGCTGAAGATACTGCCCGGAATTTATGATCTCGGCAATAACGGACTGGCAATGCGGTCCTACGTAGACATAGAGGGGAGCGGTGAGAACGTAACAATCATTACCTCCACGCACAGTTCAGGTACGTCGGATGAATCTTCAGCTACTGTTGTGGGGAAGAATAACGCGGAAATACGTTTTCTGACTGTGGAGAACCATGGTGGATCAACGAATTCAATAGCGCTCTATAACTACTCGGCTTCACCAAAAATAACGAATGTGACAGCGAATGCAACTGGTGGGAGTAATAATTATGGCATTCTGAATTCATTCTATTCATCCCCGGTCATTACAAATGTCGTCTCAACGGCTTCCGGAGGAACATCAAATATGGGGATATTTAACCTGACCAGTTCCTCCCCGACAATGAACAATGTAACGGCTGACGCTTCCGGAGGAAGTGCAACCAACGTAGGTGTTTCTAACTGGCAATCTTCACCAGTTATGACGAATATCACGGCTGCGGGTTCGGGAGGAACTGACAGCTATGGCGTAAGTAATTCTAATTACTCATTACCGGTCATGACGGCTGTAATTGCTGAGGCAGCCGGTGCAAGCAGCAATAACTACGGAGTGAGCAACAGTACGAATTCTTTTCCAGTTATGAAGGATGTATCGAGCAACGGTATAGTGATAAACGGAAATCATCTCTTTGTACCGGGGACCGACACTCCGTATGCAAACGGATTACTCCTGATGGCAGTCTTCAATGAAATAACAGGACTTGGAACTCCAACGTCAACAAACCCGTATGTGATCAAGCTTGATGCCGGTGTTTATGACATTGGCAATAATGGTATCACTATGCAGTCTTATGCAGACATAGAGGGGAGCGGCGAGAATGCTACGACAATTACTTCCACACATAGCAGTGCGCCGGGGCTCATTGATGAAAATGCAGCTACCGTTGTAGGTGCTGACAATGCGGAAATTCGATTTTTGACAGTAGAGAACAAAGGTGGATATGGCAATGCGGTTGCCATCTATAGTGATTCTACGTCACCGATGATTACCAAAGTAACTGCAACTGTATCAGGAGCATCTCGTATTGACGGCGTGTATAGCACTAATGCTTCCCCTATTCTGAGGGATGTGACAGCAAGGGCATCCGGGGAAAGCAGTTGCCATGGTATTTCGAATATTTCCTCTTCACAGACAAAAATGACGAATGTAACAGTCGAACTCTCCTGCGATGGGAATAATCACGGAATCTCTAATTTTTCTTCGACCCCTATTATGACGGATGTAAGCATCACGGTTACGGGTAACGGGGTAACATTTGATAATTACGGTATCTATAACAATGTCACATCTTTGATCATAAGAAATGTAACCATTACAGTATCAGGGGGAGGTTACAGGAATTACGGGGTGCGTAACGTGAACGCTTCTCCAACGCTTATAAATGCTGTGATCAACGCTCTTGGAGGGAGCTACAGCTACGGAGTTTATAATTATAACGGTTCATCTTCAACAATAGAAGGTTCCAGTATTTCCGCAACAACGTATAGTATCGTTAATGAAAACAGTATCTTTGCTAATGTGGGAGCTACTATGCTGGGCGGAACGGTATTCGGTGGTGGATTTACTTGTGTTGGAGCATATGGTTCGAACTTTGTAGCACTTAATCCTTCTTGTCAATGAATCTTGGAAACACCAGCAATTTCAGTCTTGATCTACCTGTCGCTGGGAGATTAGGGGTCAGGCTTTATAATTGAGCTTCTTTACGTATCCTGATCTCACTTTTAACTGTTAATCATCGCTCCATCACTCATAGCAGAAGGGCGATAACATGAATTTAGAGTGATCCTCTAACCCTCATCAATTCTGATGATAAGTATATATTGTCATCAATTGCTGGCATTGATTTGATTTAACAATAAATATGTTAAATGCGCAGTGTTGCTCTAATCAGGCTCTGACGATATACGAGAGAAATCTTTATTTTTGGAAAAGTTACTTGCTTGCAATAAATTCCAAGGCTTAGAGATCAATGACTTTTGTTTGAATTCTTACCTTATTTTTTGAGAAGAATGCCAATCCGCTCTTTTGCATTCATCTTTGCTGCATCGTCAACCGACTCTGAGAGAGCGATCCCCTTATACAGCTCGATCGCCTTCCGCGTGTTCCCCTGTTTCTCATGAATCCGCGCCTCACCCATGAAACCTTCACTATTGCCCAGTTTCACAAGGTGTGAATACAGATCGAGGGCCTTTGGAAAATTTTCCTGACGTTCATTGAGCACAGCGAGGTTTAGCAGGATGCTTTCATTGTCAGGATCAAGGTCTTGTGCATGATTCAAAGAATGCTCTGCATCCACATAATTTTCTGACTGCGCATACGCTATGGCTATATTTATTAGCGCGGGGACGTAATCCCTGTTACGGTCCAGCGCCATCTGCGCATAGGTAATTGCGTCATCCAGAAGATTCAGCTTCAGATACAAAAAGGCTATGTTATTCATGACCGTAACATTATCAGTCTCTGTTTTCAGGGCATGCTTGTAGTTCGACAGCGCCTTCAGATACTCATTGTTCATTTCATATTTTCTGGCAGCATACAAAAACGCTTCTGTTTTCTGAGCGGTCTCCTGCCTCACCGGGGCCGTTGTCCGGGCCTGACCGGGAAAGTCATCCAGGACAACAGGAGGTTTCTTCTGTTCTTCATCCAATTGCACTGTCACAGGCACAGACTTTTCCTCCGCAGGTTCAGGAACCGTTACTGGCCCGTCTGGGATACGGTTTTCAGCTTCAGGCGTTGCCGTATCTGATTTAGCCGGGGGCTCCGCAGGTTGACCCGCGGACTGCGGTGTACTGACAGCCGGGGGTGCTTCGCTCTCGCGCTGCATCGGGATGTCAGCCTTTGCAGCAAAATTCCCGGCAGGTATCATTATGGAACTGTCCGTGTCCATGAGAGACCTGCCAAAGTAGGTCAGCAATAACCCTGAGACGACAGCAGCGCCAAAGATGCATGTCAGAAGGATAATCTTTCTCCTGTTGCCGGACTGCCTTGCTGATGCCTGAACAATATCCCTCAGGTTTGGAGGGACTTCCCTTTTTGACGGGGGCTGTTTTATCTTGGCAAGAAGGTCAGCAAGCAGGCTCATGCGCTATCTCTTGATAAACAGTATGGAAAAAAAAGAAAACGTCCTGATGAAAGATGATACTCATTAAACGTTAATTATACCAGAATCATGCCGTAAAGTGCGGGAAGATGATGAAACCGGCGAGGGGCATACTATTGAAAAAACACAGGGAACACACGGCAAAAAAAGCCCGAAATTATTCGGGCTTTTCAATCGATGGTCCTGTACTGTTACTTTTCAGCAGCATCGGTTTTTCCAAAGTCAGTGTTGTAATCGCAGGGATCACATTCCACTTTCACCAGGCCCTCCCGCAGGGTATCTTCTTTGCCGGCATCATCCTCTTGTCCATAATCAAGGTTGTAATCACAGGGATCACATTCAAAGGTAACAAATTCCTTTGTCTGACCGATTTGTTCATCAACTGTTGCAGGCTGTACTTTCTCTCCTGCGGCAATTCCCATAAAGAGTACCACCACCGCAATCATCCCTGTAAGCCCTATGGTTAATTTGGTTTTCATCGAATTGACCTCCTTTCTGAAGCTTTAAAGAGCTTCCTGCGTAGAAGCCAATATAAAAAAAGCCGATCTTGCCTCAGGAGTAACCTTCAGCAGCCGGCTCTTTGAAAGATTAAGACCATTGCTTTCTTCCTCCTCTCATGGAGGATTTGGCTTTATCGCTCTTAAAATAATCATCTCTTCTTACTTTCAATATAGCACCATTTCGGGTACCGGTCAATCTGAAAAAATTGCGCTTAATCAGGCAGTTATAGCTTTAAGGCTCATTAAGGGCATGTTCGTTGTCTGCGTCACGTCCGGGGTGCTGATCGAAAAAGCAGATTTTTCTTATAAGGCTTTCTTCGATAGTTTTTTCTATGCAAAGAATGCCGTTACACCTGACAGAACTTCCCAAGAAGAAGATTGGGCAGACGAACTCCTTCATATGTTCTGCCTGCAAAGAGAATATATGAAACCTATCATGGTATAATTCAGAAGCCGTTAAGGGGATATTGGCTCCAGTTTTAAAAAACAAACAGTATGATCCGCTTGAACAAATCAACGGCTCACACGCTTGAAACGATGTTTTTAAAAGGGGACATGGTGTTGCATGATATGGTTTACTGTATCTTTTATTTCGGGCATAGCTGCGTTTAAATTCATTCCTTATTTCCCGCTCTCAATCCTTGCGTGCTGCATCATGACAGTGAGTGTTTTATTCTCCCGGCATAAAAAAAACAGGAATCACGTATTATTTATCGTCATGGCCTTTCTGGCCGGGTTTATATACAGCTCTGTCAGGCACAGTGATATACCTGAACTCTCTTTCCCGTCAGAGGTCCTGCAGGTTGCTGGAAATATAAGTGACATCCCGGAAATAACTGACGAGAAAGTACGGTTTACAATTGATGAAGTTTCTGTAAACGGTCAGGTGATCAGCGGGAAAGTCAGGTTGACGCTCTATCAGAATAATTTTTTGATTTCGTTGTCAGAGATCGCTCTTTCACCGGGAAACAGGATCATCGCTTCTGCAAAGTTACGAATACCTGCCGGCTTTCGAAATCCTGGCGTACATTCATATGACCTGAGAGAACAGGGAATTGTGGCAACCGGTTTTGTAAAGAGCATCAAAATAATTAACGGAAGCGGTTTGCCGCAAAACCGGATTCTGATGCTTCGCCAAAGGCTCGCTGCCATTATTGAGAACAGTCTATCGAAGGAAAGCGCTTCATTGCACAAGGCAATTATCCCTGGGCTGAAAGGCGGCATACGCCAGGAAATACGTGAGGCATTCAGCGCATCCGGCCTGGCACACCTGCTCAGCATATCAGGGACCCACTTTGGCCTCCTCGCTTTCATCTTCTTCCAGTCAATCAGGAACGTGACGAAATATCTTCCTCAAAAAATCCTGACAAGACTTACGCTTTATATCACGCCAACACAAATTGCAATTCTGTGTACACTTCCGGTGCTCGGAGCGTACGCACATATCTCAGGCATGAGCACCCCAACGGTCCGCTCGCTGATCATGGTCTTTATTTATATGCTCGCACTGTTTGTCGGAAGAAGGGGCGAGTGGATGAATTCACTCTCGATCGCGGCCATAATAATTCTGGTCTGCAAACCGGCTGCACTGTTTGAGCTTTCCTTTACGCTCTCATTCCTCGCCGTTTTTTCGATAGGATCTATTCTGGAGCACAGATCACAGACTACAGAGCACAGACAACAGACCAGAGATAATGCCCATGGCTCCCGCCTTGAAAAAGCAGGCGTGTTTATTTATCCCGGTATAATGAAAAAATTAATGGGAAAAATTCAGACAGGGTTTCTGCTAACCACTGCAGCAGTCTTTGGAACAGCCCCCCTGAGCATTGCTGTTTTTCATCAATTGCCGGTGATAGCACCGCTGGCAAACCTGATCGTCACCCCGCTGGTCTGTTTTATTGTCCTGCCAATGGGGTTTGTTACCGGATTTGCGGCTCTGCTCTTTGATATGCAGACAATGCCCTTCAATACGATAACTGACGCAGTGAGCGGTTTTTCCCTGCTGCTGGTTCAGTTATTTTCGAACATTCCTTCTTCAAATATCCGTCTTCATACGCCATCAGCGGTATTGGTAGCAGCATATTATATTTCATTGATACCTCTCTTTCAGAATAAATCAGGGTGGCGTGCCGTGCCCGTCGCCCTGGTCGTCCTTCTTTATATTATGACCCCATATTTTCCGGGCCATGATTTCAGAATTACCTTTCTGGATGTCGGGCAGGGTGACAGCTCCGTGGTTGAGTTTCCTGACAGGACCGTGATGCTGATTGACGGCGGGTCCGAAGATGCGGGCGCCGGACAGCGAGCGGTCGCACCCTCCCTATGGTCAAGGGGAACAAGAACCATTGATTACCTTGTGGTGAGCCATCCCCATCCAGATCATTACAGCGGCCTCTCTTATATTCTGGATAATTTTGAGGTCGGCGAAGTCTGGGCAACCGGGAAATCCGCCTCTACGGCGCGGGATTTTTTTCAGAGCGCAGCAGCAAAGGGAATTACTGTCAGAACGCTTGTCAGGGGTGATTTCATGAGCACAAAGGACTACAGGGTGTACGTTCTCCATCCATATGAAGCATTTTACGCCGGTTCTCCAAGAGGCGATTTTTCAGACGAAAACAGCCATTCCCTGGTCCTGAAGATTGAGTCAGCAGGCACATCGATTCTTTTCACCGGTGATATGGAAGAAGAGGCGGAAGAGAATATGCTCGAACTCGGGAAGTGGCTCACCAGCGACATCATAAAAGTCCCCCATCACGGAGCAAGGACATCGAGTTCAATCGAATTAATAAGGACGGTCAATCCTGATGTGGCAGTCATAAGTGTCGGAAAACAGAATCCATTTCACCACCCGCATCATAAGACCCTTGAGCGCTATAAAGGAGAAGGGGTAACGCTGTTCAGGACAGACCTGGATGGCGCCGTTACGATTACCGGAAGAAACGATTTTTATGAAATAAGACCTTATAAGGACAGCAGGTTTCAGACCGTAACCAGCCTGCGGGATGAGATACGAAATTTGGGACTATTATTTTATTAACTGCTTCGACCGCATGGAACTGTTCAATCGGCCGGAGTAATCTGCTGCCCTTCGTCCGCTTATTGCTTACTCCTTACTGCGTACCGCCTTTCCCGCTTTCGACAGGGAACTTTCACTTTGATGAAAATACGGCGAATGTTTATAATCAAGTGTGACGTCCAATACATTCATACATATTTCCGGAGTCCTGTTGTCCTTGATCGCTGCCGCGATACTCTGTTCAGGTTTGTCCCATGCTGCGGGTGAATCATCCAATATTGTAAAAAACGTGAGCGGAGAAGGGTCATGTGCGATTGTAGGCATGAGTGCAGAGCAGTCACAGCTTATCGCGCTCCAGAGGGCACGGACAGAGGCGATAGAGAAGGCCGCAGATATTCGGGTCTCATCCCATACGGTTGTCACAAACTTCAGGCTTGCCGCTGATTTTATCAAAACATATTCAGAAGGGTTTATCATAAACGAAACTGTCGAATGGCTGCCGCTTGGACAGTACCAGAAGGACAGTTCAACTGCCCCTATTCCGGAATACCGGGTGAGGATAACAGCTGATGTCTATAAACCGGCCCCGAAAATCGGGCCAATCGGTCTCGTGGCGCGGGCAAACGACAGCATTTTCAAAAGCGGTGAAAAGGCGAGGATCCATGTTGAAACCGCAAGGAAGGCGACGGTGGGGATTTTCAATATAACAGCAGACGACAGGGTCGTGATGCTCTTTCCGAATCAGTACGACAGGGACAGCAGCATCACAGAGGGGCAGGTGCTGTCATTCCCGCGGGAGGACTCACCGATTGAGCTTGTGATGGGCACATTGCCCGGTCACAAAAGGGACGCTGAAGCGTTTTTCGTGGCTGCAATGGATGACAGGGCAATGAAGAAATTCAGCGCTCTCTTTTCTGCCATGAAGCCGATGAAGCTTACCTCTTTTTTTCATGTCTATTCTGAAGTTGCTGACTACTGCGAGGATGCGGTCATTGCGTATGAAGTGGTTGGTGATGCACATGAGTAAAATCCTCTCTATGATGATTCTCTTTTTGCTCGTCCCGCTTACAGGCCATGCCGCCCAGGTTCTCAATGAAAAGGTGCGGCAGGAGGGCAGCCGCATTCTCTTTCAGTTTGATGTGACCGGTGATGAGGAAGAGACGGACATCAATATCATCCTGACAATCAACGGGCGGGCCTACCCTGAAAAGGACCTGCACCTTGAGGGAGATTATGGAAGTGTTAAAATGGGAAAAGGGAAAAAAATATACTGGGACATCCTGCAGGATTTTCCGAGGGGATATTCCGGCGCCATGGAATGGGAGATTACGGCCCTTGGCGGGCCGGTCGAAGACATGGCATTTGTTAAGGGCGGTTGTATCCAGATGGGATGCGGAACACTGATCAAATGCGACTCTGATGAGAGGCCGGTCCATGAAGTATGCCTCAATGATTTCTACATTGACACCTTCGAGGTAACACAGCAGGCATACAGGGCCGCAGTTGGCGACAACCCGTCGAATTTTACAGGGGATGACAACCCGGTAGAACAGGTCACCTGGTTTGAGGCAAAGACTTTTTGTGAGAAATCCGGCAAGCGGCTGCCGACTGAAGCAGAGTGGGAGTATGCTGCGCGCAGCGGTGAAAAAGCCGAGAAGTGGGCAGGCACCAACGATGAGAACAGCGTCCAGGATTATGCGTGGTACGGGGATAATTCCGGGGACAGAACGCACCCTGCCGGACAGAAGAAGCCGAATGCATTTGGCCTGTATGACATGACCGGGAATGTCTGGGAATGGGTTGAGGACTGGTACCACGATAATTATTACAAACACAGCCCCAGAGATAATCCGGCAGGTCCCGGGGATGACTGGGATGACCTGAAGGGGCGTGTGACACGCGGCGGGTCCTGGTACGATACGGCGTGGCTGACCCGGGCGACCAACCGCAGCCGGAACAGGCCGGGCAACCGCGAAGACAACATCGGGTTTCGATGTGTGAGGAATCCATAATGAAAAAATTATTTTTTATTCTGCTCATGCTTTCCCTGTCTGCAGTACCTGCATCTGCAGGGAAGGGCTCGCTTAAAATCAAGGTCTTTCCCGAGCCGCCCGAAATTTCGGTCGCTGTTGCCTTTTCCGAGCCGTCCGGCAACAAAATGCTCGATGCCGAAGAGACCGGCAGGCTTGTCATAACGGTTACAAACAGCGGCAAGGGGGCTGCCTTTGATGTGCGGGGGGAGATAACCGCGGGTGCGAAAGTGCAGGGCATCGAATATAACAATACGGTCTTCTTTGGAACCATCGCACCTGACAAGAGTATTTCGCGGGAGGCGGAGCTGAAGGCGTCTCAAAAAATATCGACCGGGGACATAGACTTTACGGTTCATATCAGGGAAGCCAACGGGTTCGATGCTGATCCGGTAAAAATAGCATTCAATGTAAAGGCATTTGAATCACCGAAACTGGTCGTAGCTGATATGGGCATCGATGACCAGAACGGCAACTCCAGAGTTGAGCCCATGGAAATAATCGAGCTGACCGCACGGATCCAGAATACCGGCCACGGAGACGCGCGGGGGGTATCAGCGGACATCAAGACCGGGGAAAATGTGTACATCGCGGGAGAGGGAATCACGCACTTTGAAATTGGAAATCTGCCGTCCGGAAAATATAAAGACATAAAATTCATGTTTTACACAAACAAGCGCATCAACCACGGAGAAAAGATACCGATCCAGTTAACGGTGAATGAAGAGCGGCCCCGTTATCAGGCGTCAGAAGAACTGGCACTGACCATGAACGTCCGCCAGAAGAGCGCCCGGGAAATCGTCATCAGCGCGGGGAAGGAAAAAGAAGAGATCGTGCTGGCAAAGGGACTGAGTATCGATGTGGATGTAAAAATTCCAAAAGGGAAAAAGGCCGGCAAACATGACATAGCCGTCGTCATCGGCAACAGAAACTATACGCAGACCGGGGTGCCTCCTGTAGAATTTGCCCACCGGGACGCCCGGATCATGAAAGAGTATCTTACAAAAACGTTTGGATTTCTGCCGGACAACATAATCTATGAAGAAGACGCAACGCTCTCCAGGTTCAATGAAATCTTCGGCTCAAAGGAGAACCACAGGGGAAAACTTTACAATTTCATAAAAAAAGATGTCTCGAATGTATTTATCTATTATGTCGGACACGGTGCGCCCGATCTCACATCAGAAGAGGCCTATTTTGTCCCGGTGGATGCCAATCCACAGTACATTGCGACAAACGGGTATAAGCTGCAGTCGTTCTATAACAATCTCGCTCTGCTTCCGGCAAACAAGCTCACAATCATCATTGATTCCTGCTTTTCAGGAAACTCCGATAAAGGCATGCTTTTTCAGAATATCAGCCCCGCCATGGTACGGGTGAAGAAACAGTACAAAGGGCCCCGGAACGCACTGATTATTACAAGTGCTGCTGTTGACGAGGTGTCTTCCTGGTACGGGGAAAAGAAGCATTCTCTCTTCACGTATTACTTTTTCAAAGGACTTCAGGGAGATGCTGATTTGAACGGAGACAGTAAAATCATTGTCAGTGAGCTGAAAAAATACCTGAAAGACAATGTCCCGTACATGGCCCGGCGGCTGACAGGGGTTGAGCAGAACCCCGTTATCTCGGGGGATGACAACGAAGCCATTGTGACTATTGTTAAGTGAATACAGTAGTCAGTGATCGGTATTGAAAGGTTTTTCAAACTGCCGCGCTATTGTTGAGGAAGGTGGTCAAGAGCAAATTTCAGGCCTTCTGATTTCCCCTCCCAGTAAGCCAGCCTGTCGCGGGTAATGGTAATATTATAATGGCTCTTCTGTTTTTCAGATTCGAGTGATTCAAGCTCTGCTTTTATTTCATCCCTCTTTTTCACTGCCATTTCATATTCATCCCTGATTTTTTCAATCACGATAACCCCGTTTCTTTAAGCTGCAGACCAGTTCCATCAGAGATTCTTCAAAATCAGCAGTGCTGATTTTCCTGAATGTACTGCTGGCCGCTGATGTCCCGGTCTTTCCGTTTTTATAATAGGTGATTTCTTTTACTGCCCTGAACCTTTTGCCGCTGCAATCCATTTCGAGATGACTGACCAGCGAGGAAACATCTGATGAATGCTGCGGCTCTATCTTCCTGCTTACCACAACCATATCGGATGATACGCGACTGATGCTGTTAAGATCAATGTAGCACTTCTCGCCTTTCTCGGTATCGATAAAGTGGAGCCAGTCAGACGCACCCGAAACGCGTGATCCCAGAAGCAGGAAACAGGCTGTGATCAACAGAATTCTCGTACTCATCGTTTCCTCTCTCAAGTATGAAATGACTCTAAAAACTATATAGTACATCCGCACGAGGAATCAAGGGGTTGTCACTGCCATTTCAGGAATTCCTGGAGATAGACGGTGAAGCAGTGCCCGTGCATTTCCCATCTGAAATTAGAGCCCTGCTCAGGTCTCGATAATCTTTGGTACACCCTTTTCCGGAGACAATAATTGAAGAAGGTTTTCGTGCCTGATCTCACGTTCGATGCAGGCCTTCATTATGTTTGCAGCACATGAGGGGGTGCAGTCTTTGCAGGTCCTGCATGTGTTTTCGATCTCTTCCATGATCTCGTGGAGTTTCATGTTATACGCTCCTTGCCAGTTGTTTCCTGCCGAATGTTCTGTTTGTAATTCCAGAGCAACAAATGTGCCAGGAAGGAGCTTCTCTGAGAAGGCTGTTAAATCACATGAATTATTCCGTCAATGCGTTGAACACGGTCCGGCCGGAAGAACGTATTGACCTTCGGTGGGAAAAAGATTCCTGTTTTAAAAAAGTTCCTCTTCCACAGGAGATGGCGCCAGCCTTTTCCTTGTGCAGCCCTTGACGCCGGGACAGAAACACGGGGATGCCCGGGGTCTTACATCGCTGAAGCTCTCCGGTCCCTGATTTTCTGGATGATCTGTTTCTCGATTCCGCCGACCGAAACACATCTCACATCAGCTTCATAATTTTCATTTCCCCTGATGTCTTCACCCGCAATGTCAGCTGATGCGGTGACCCTATTGTCACCAATATGCAGGGTCAGGGTAACGGTTATATCCATTTCATTGATAAACTGCGCCGGCAGGCCCATATTTGATCCGCAATCGGCGACGGCCTGGTCAAAATCCATGGTTTTTCCAGAGGTGATAATATCGCCCGCCTCCTCGTTGCGATATTTAATGCCGAATCCTTCATTGGTCAGGACTCTTACTGCTGATTCAAACAGCTCACTCCTGATACCGCTTACACTCTCCTCAACCGTCGGGGATGTCGCTGAAGGGGCCCTGTACGTTGATGCGCAACTGATCAGAACCATCCCCAGCAGAATAAAAAACATAATCGTTTTCAGACGTCTCATTGCTCCCTCCTCAGGAATAAAGTTTACGGTGTTCGTGGTATATAAGATATCTTCATTTGGGATCAAAGTAAAGGGAAAATTCACCACCGCGCGTGCTGTCCTTGAGCGGATAACCGTCGTGGGCCGGCTCTCTGACTACTGAGTACTGAATACTGTTTGCTGCCTACTCGTGAGCGTATACAGTGATGGGAGGAATGCGCTGAACAATGTAAACCCGACTTGTGTTTCGACTATCACGGAATCGGGGCAGGGAACACTTGAAAGAGGCACCTGAGTGCTATAAATATTTTTAATAATACCTATAAAAATTTTAAATTTGACACATTATGAACTTTCTTATGATAATTGAAATATCTTAAGCGGTTACAAAGTTTTCCCAGAATTAATCTTAAATGCCGGGAGCAAGTCGCTCGTTTTTGCTTCATTTTATAATGAGGCCGGCAAACGCATGGGATTGTAATGAAAAAAAGGGCTTTTGAGAGAGTACCTGTAAATCTGGAGTCCCGTTGCTTTGATATTGACAATTTCGGGACCGTAACCGACCTCTCTGAAAATGGTATGTTCATAAGCTCCAAGAAAATAAGTTTTCCTTTAGAATCCCAGTTTGAAGTGTCGGTGAAACTCAATTCAGAGCAACTGCACCTTCCAGTAAGGGTCAGCCGGATAACAAAGTCAAATGGTTATTATGATGGAATCGGGGTTGAACTGCTGAACTGCACCAATAACTATTTAAAGCTTGTTAACAGGCTCCGCCTGGTCTGTAAATCAAAAAAGCTCGCCTCATTACACCATATCTGCAAAAAGTAAGTCATACACTCTGATCATACCTGAAACTGTTTCTCTGCTGAAGGTGCGCTGCGAACCGGCAGCGAATAGCCCGGCGCCGGCCATCGGGGATGAACACGATATCAGTCTGCCGTGCTCATCCTGTTGATCGTGTCCAACAGATCCTTCAACTCAGCTCTCGATAACTTCAGTCGCGGCGGGTGATAGCTGACCGTATCAATATAAAGAGCGTTCTCTGTCACCGAAAAAGAGATCTGCCAGTCGTCGATTTCCTTTATGACCGTCTCATCGTCTGCCCTTTTCATTGGTCCTCTGCGACTCATACCCTGCCTCCTTTTACCTATGCCCACACCCGAAGGCCTCCTGTACATCACCTGACAGATGTGTCTTTATTCTTCTCTGAGATCACCGATTCAACAGCGCTCAGGTACAAGCAGTAATCGCACTCATCTGCAGCAGCCGGGACATGATCTCTCTGCAGACAGGCATGCGCATCAATAACCGCCTGCTCAACCCATGCATCGCGGCCGGTATACGGAATAAGTGTTACATCAAATTCCAGTTTTGCGTCGAATGCTTCCCGGTCTTTCTGCCCGTTACAGTAGACAAAGTACCCGGTATCCGAAACACGCAGGCCGTTTCTCCTCAGGAGCCACTGGTAGATCTCCATTTGCCGCTTGTACCCTGCATGGTGCCCTTTGGTCAATTCAGTAATTCTCCCGGTTGTTGCTGTTGCCTTGTAATCGACCACGATATATTCATGCTGAGAATTCTGCCACAGGTCATCTATCGCGCCCGTAATGATCAGATTCGTCGTGTCATGGAAAAACTGGATGCCGACAAAATTCTCTCTCCATTTATCAAGGTCATCATGGGAAACAGGCATCGCATCAACCCCGTACGCTTCGATCAGGGGATGGGCCCTGCCGCTTGCACGGTGCATGTCAAACTCCCTTTTTAACAGGGCGTCAACCGCGCTGTTCAGGGTAAAGGGAAAGCCCGGCGGACGGCCCACACCCAGCCGTCTGTCAAGATAAAAACAGCGCGGGCATTCCAGAAAGAGGTCGATCTTTGACCGGCTCAGCTTATAGGGTTTTTTGCTGTCAGGGCTGTACAGGTTCCTCGTACGCCGCGGTGTATAGAAACTTGACATAAGAAATTATAACAGATACGCGCAGGGGAACGTTGTGTTGTTGACCGCCAGTTTTAAAACATTTACCGATTACCAAGCATCGTAATATATTTTTTCTATATCTTAATTAAAATTATTCATAAAGACCGAATAATCTCTCCTCAGTACCTCATATTCCCTTTGAAGCGACCCTTAAAGAATTCGGTGCAACTGATTTGTCAAGCGCAAAAAAACATGCTATGAATTGATTATGATTCAGATCATACACAGCAATGGTGAATTGCTTTATCGTTTTGGTACCGGGGGGAGTTTCGAATTCCTATTTATTATCTGCAGCATAGATCTTTTATATAGAGGAGGCCTGTTATGAAAGTATCGAGAAGGGACTTTTTAAAAACGACAGCAGCTGTGAGCGCAGCTGCTGCGGCAGGAATCGCCGTGCCTGATGACATGAAGGCGGTTGCACAGGAGACCGAGACTGCCTGGCGCTGGGACAAATCTGTCTGCAGGTTCTGCGGGACCGGCTGCGGGATCATGATCGCAACAAAAAATGACATGATCGTTGCGGTAAAGGGCGATCCGCTTGCCCCGGTCAACATGGGCCTCAACTGTATCAAGGGGTATTTCAACGCGAAGATCATGTACGGGGCTGACAGGCTGAAAGAACCGTTGTTACGGGTCAACGAGAAAGGCGAGTTTGACAAAAAAGGCACGTTCAGCCCAGTCTCGTGGAAGAGGGCTTTTGATGAGATGGAAAAACAGTTCAAGAAATATTACGCAGAGCTCGGTCCTTCGGGGATATCGATCTTCGGTTCCGGACAGTATACCATTATGGAAGGAGTCGCAGCAGTCAAGCTGATCAAGGCCGGGTTCAGATCCAACAACATCGACCCCAATGCCCGCCACTGCATGGCGAGTGCGGTTGTGGGTTTTATCCAGACATTCGGGATAGACGAACCCGCGGGGAACTATGACGACATGCACTACGCTGACTCCATCGTCCTGTGGGGTGCCAATATGGCGGAAATGCATCCTGTCCTCTGGACAAAAATAACCGACCGGAAACTCGAAAAACCCAACCGGGTCAAGATCGTAAACATTTCGACGTTTTCAAACAGATGTACCAATCTCGCTGACATCGAAATCATTATCAAGCCGAATACCGACCTTGCACTCTTAAACTATATTGCCCATGAAATTATCTACAACCGTCCTGACGCAATCGACTGGGATTTTGTGAATAACAACTGTGTGTTCGCCACCGGCCCGGTGGATATAGGGTATGGTATGCGCTCTGACATCAACCACCCGAAGTACAAACAGAGCGAGCTCGACACAGCATCCCGCGAGGCATCAAAGATCATAACGGAAGATGAGGCCCGCGCCATGAGTTCACTTGGATTAAAGGCCGGTTCGCGCATGGAGATGAAAAACACCAAGACACCGGTCAAACACTGGATGATCAGCTTTGAGGATTTCAAGAAAGGTCTTGAGCCGTATACACTTGATTTTGTCGCTCCTCTGGTTAAAGGGGATTCAGATGAATCGCTCGATGAATTCAGGGAAAAGCTCGTGAAGCTCGTTGATTACTACACGGAAAAGGACCGGAAGGCCGTGAGCTTCTGGACCATGGGATTTAACCAGCATGTCAGGGGGTCGTGGGTCAACGAGCAGATCTATATGGTCCACCTCCTTCTCGGCAAACAGTCCCAGCCCGGCAACGGCGCCTTCAGTCTGACCGGCCAGCCGAGCGCCTGCGGGACCGCCCGTGAGGTCGGGACTTTTGCCCACCGGCTGCCCGCGGACATGGTTGTGGCAAACCCGGCGCACAGGAAAAGATCGGAACAGCTGTGGAAACTCCCGGAAGAGACCCTGAGTCCTGTTGTCGGTTCGCATTACACCAAGATCATGCGGGACCTCGAAGACGGAACAATAAAATGGACCTGGGTGCAGGTCAACAACCCGTGGCAGAACACGGCCAACATGAATCACTGGATAAAGGCTGCACGGGAAATGGACAACTTTATTGTGGTGTCAGAGGCATATCCGGGTATCTCCGCAAAGGTGGCCGACCTGATTCTGCCGAGCGCCATGATATTTGAAAAGTGGGGCGCCTACGGCAATGCGGAACGGAGGACCCAGCACTGGAAGCAGCAGGTCACCCCGATCGGACATTCAATGTCTGATACGTGGCAGCTCGTTGAGTTTTCAAAGCGGTTTACGCTGGCCGAGGTGTGGAAAGAACATTCCGTACAGGGCACGGTGCTTCCTGATGTGATCGAAAAGGCAAAGGCGATGGGATACAAAGAGAGTGATACATTATATGACGTCCTTTTTGCCAATAAGGAAGCCCGCTCATATACATGGCCCGATCCCGTCGGAAAGGGGTTCCTCAACTCTGAGGCAGGAGGAGACAAACGGGATGTCGAAGGGTTTAAGGGGTATGGTTTTTTCCTGCAGAAATATCTCTGGGAAGAGTACCGGAGGTTCGGACAGGGCAATGGACATGACCTGGCTGATTTTGACGCCTATCACCATGTGAGGGGATTAAAGTGGCCGGTTGTAGACGGCAAAGAGACTGCGTGGCGCTTCAATGCTGAATACGACCCCTATGCAAAGGCCGCCAATCACGGCAAGTTTGCGTTTTACGGCAAGGCGCTCAAGGAGATTCCGAAGGGTGATCTCTTTGGACCAACAGGAGAAGAGAAGGAAAAACTACCGAACAGGGCAAAGATATTCCTGCGGCACTATGCAGAAGCAGCTGAAGTGCCGAACAGTGAATACCCGTTCTGGCTCTGTACCGGGAGGGTGCTGGAGCACTGGCACAGCGGTACAATGACGATGCGGGTGCCCGAACTCTTCCGGGCAGTCCCGGAGGCTGTCTGCTTTATGAACGCGAAAGACGCGCAATCGAATAGGTTGAAAGACGGACGGCTCATCTGGATTGAATCGCGGAGAGGGAAAGTAAAGGCAAGGGTCCAAACGAGAGGCAGAAACACCCCTCCGCAGGGGCTTATCTTTGTGCCGTGGTTTGACGAGCATGTACTGATAAACAAGGTGACCCTTGACGCGACCTGTCCCATGTCAAAGGAAACGGACTTCAAAAAGTGCGCGGTAAAAGTATATACGGCGTAACTGTTGAGAAAGGACAAATAACAACTAAATAGCAATGATCAAGTTTCAAACAAGTATTTCGGTAACTGGATTCTGTAATTTATCCGGAACTTGTTACTTGTAATTTGGATATTCATAGAGCAGACATGTCAGGGGAGAATGGTGTATTTGTATAAATGGGAACCAAGCATAATCAGAGAGATGAGCTAACCATGCCTGAGCGAAGAGAGTTTCTGCTGAAAGCAGCCAGGGGGCTGGGGCTGGCCGCAGCAGGCGGACTGGTCTGGGGCGGGTTGATCACGGAAGGCCGGCCAGCGCCCTTTGTCTTGCGTCCGCCCGGCGCGCTTCCTGAACAGCAGTTTCTTGCTGCATGTTTAAAGTGCGGGAAGTGCGTTGAGGCATGCCCCTATGATGCTCTCGACCTCGCGAAGCCCGAAGACAATAAACCGATCGGCACGCCCTATTTCGTCCCCCGCACACATCCCTGTTACCTGTGTAAGGACATCCCGTGCGTACCTGCCTGTCCAACAGGCGCCCTTGATAAGAAACTGGTGGGTGAAGAGGACGAAAACGGTGAACTCGTGCTGAATATCAACCTCGCAAAAATGGGGCTTGCTGTTCTTGACCGTGAAACATGCATCGCCTATTCCGGAATTCAGTGCGATGCCTGCTACCGTGCATGCCCCGTGATCGATAAGGCCATATCTGTTGAGTACACAAGGAATGCGCGGACCGGCAAACACGCAATACTGGCCCCCGTTGTTCACAGTGACTCATGTACGGGGTGCGGGCTGTGTGAAAAGGCATGTGTGACGAAAAAGGCGTCGATTTTTGTATTACCCAGGGAAATTGCTATGGGAAAATCGAGTGAACGGTATATTAAAGGCTGGGACATCCGTGACGAAGAACGCCTCAGGGATGTCCCGGAAGAGACCACCACCCGGACGCCAAGGAGCAGCAAGAGTCCTGTTGACTATCTGAACGAGGATATAATTCCGTAGGGTCAATTTATGAATTGCCCCTGCAATTGATTCAGTGATGAATAAATACAGATATTTGATATTAAGGAGGGCGACGCAGACAGGGATTTTGTTTCTTTTTTTCACAGGGAATGCATTCGGGTGGAGCATACTGAGAGGCAACCTGAGCGCTGCCACGTTCATTGACGTCGTGCCATTGTCTGATCCATTCGCCGTTGTGCAGAGTTTTTCAGCCGGTGCGAGCATTGCGAAAGACGCCCTGGCTGGAGCGCTCATTATTTTCCTTTTCTATGCATTGATAGGCGGGAGGGTATTTTGCAGCTGGGTCTGCCCGGTCAACATGGTCACTGATCTTGCAGGCTGGAGCAGAAAGACCCTCAGGCTTGATTCGGCCCTGAAGTTCTGGGATATCAGAAGAGACGTGCGGTACTGGATCATCGCGCTGTCCATAGCACTGTCAGCAATGCTTGGAGTTGCTGCCTTTGAATGGGTCAGTCCCATCGGCGCCATGCACAGAGGCATTATCTACGGGTTCGGTTTTGGATGGATGTTTGTGCTCCTCGTATTTCTGTTCGACCTGCTTGCGGTAAAAAACGGGTTCTGCGGACATGTCTGTCCCCTGGGTGGGTTTTACTCCCTGGCAGGCAGGTTTGGTATTCTCCGAATCGGCTATGACAAATACAAATGCACATCGTGCATGAAGTGTCTCGAGATCTGTCCGGAGAGGCAGGTCCTTGATATTGTCGGCAGGCAGAGCGGCGCCGTACTTTCCGGGGCATGCATTAACTGCGGCAGATGCATTGAAGTATGCGATGATGATGCGCTGAAGTTCACGAACATCTATTCTCGAAACATTGCATTATCCAAAAAGGAGGGATGAACATGGTCAGCACAAAAAAAGTATGGCTTCTGGCACTTGCAGGAGTAATCATGCTCGGAATGCTTGTGTCCTGTGCCCACAGGAAATCCTACACTGAAGAGGAACTCGGACTCCGGCACGAGACATTGTATGATGAATCCTCAACAGTACCCGTACGGGGAGAGCAGTTGAGTAAGGAGGCAGGGGAGAGTAAAAAGATTGAACGGGCCTTTGAGAACAGCCCGCCTGTGATTCCCCATGACATCACCGGCATGCTCCCGATTGTACGTCCCGGCACTGACAACATGTGCTTGGAATGTCATATGCCCGAAGAAGCGGTCGGCACCGGGGCGACGCCCATACCGCAGTCTCATCTCGTAGACCTCGATACCGGGAAAGACCTCGGTGGAAATCTTGACGGCAGCAGATTTAACTGTATGCAGTGCCACGTTATACAAACGACGGTCACCCCGGCAGTCGAAAATCTCTTTAAGGGTGAGTTCCGGCACGAAAAAGAACGCTACCGGTCGAACTTGATGGAGATATTAAATGAAGGGGTTGAGGCGGAATAACTTTATATGGAGGCATCAGATGAATATATCGAGTGTTGTCGTACGCGCTGCAAAAGAGAACATCGAACGTGTCATGAACGATATCAATGCTGTTGAGTTCTGCGAAGTGCATTTCTTCGATGCAAGCGGGAAGATCGTTGCTACGATAGAGGGCGAGAGTATCCATGAGCAGATGGAGTGCATGAAAAAGATACAGGGACTGCCTGATGTTTTCAGCGTCAATCTCTCGTATTCATACTGCGAAGATGAAATTGCAGAGTCAATTGATGAGATGAGCACCACACAGAATAGAGATTCATTATGAATTTTTCGGACACGTTTATGTAGTATAATTTATAGAAGAGCACTCTCGGATGAAAGAAGACATCAACAGCAAAGATCAAGCTCCTCCAGGAAGAACTGGCTTTTTACAGGTCCTTGGTTATGCTGCTCTTGTTGTCATCATTATCATGTTACTGGGGACCTGGTGGGTGAAGTACAATATTTATGCCTCTGAATTCAGTCCGACAACACTGAATCAGAAAGAGCAGAAAGTCCTGGACGCCAAGATTTCCAGACTCGACATATCTGCTCATGAGGGTTACTTCACCGGAAAAGGCCCGAAACAGGATCAATCAGCGCCTCTGGAGCCGGAGGCATACTCCGAGACAGGTGCGAAGCGCGAAATCAGCCTTACAGAAAAGGAACTGAATGCTCTCATCGCAAATAATCCCGAAATGGCCCGGATGGTTGCGATCGACCTGTCTGATAATCTTGTAAGTCTGAAGCTCGTGGTGCCCATGGATGAAGATATTCCCGTCATGGGCGGAAAGACATTGCGTCTTAAATTGGGCCTGACACTCGGTTATGAAGACAATCAGCTCATCGTTGCAGTAAAAGGTGTTTCTTTGGGAGGGATTCCCATCCCGAATGCATGGCTCGGTTATATGAAGAACAGGAACCTTGTGGAGGAGTTTGGGGATGAAGGGGGATTCTGGGCTTTATTTGCTGAAGGCGTTAGAGATATCAAGGTGCGATCCGGCCATATCAACATCCGCTTAAAGGAATAGCGTAATGTTCGAATGTTCCTGTAACCCGCTCTGGCACAGGGGATATGATTCAGGCCCAAAGAGAGGTATAATATAAATAGAAGATAGTGCGATACCCTGGACGGATAAAGCTAAGAACCGGGCAGATCGGTTAGTAAGGGGTAGGAGACGGTGGATAGCCGCCCTCTTGAAAAGGAGAAAGGCGGAACACCTTATCCCTTACAGAAAAGCTGCAGGGTCTAACCCTGCCAGGGCATTGCACTCTTAAATAGAGCCATCTGAAGACCAGGAGTCACGCTGTAACACGTGACAAGGGGTGGACGTACCGAAGAGTGAGGTCGTCCAAGGAAGCGGTTTGAAGATGACTCTATTGCTGTTTTATTGTTGTATGGACAACCGCATTTTATTCCTAGTGGGAAACTCTGTCATGATTGTCATTTCAAGGAGTAGAGCAACGGAGCAATCTCTGAAATCTTTTGACAACCAAGAGATCGCCACGCGATGACAAAACAGTAATTGCGACACACCTCTGGACAGGGTTACGGAAATTCCTTTATTCTTTAATAACACATGGAACCTGCAAAGAGCTATCTGAAAAAGTGTCAATGAACCTCAGGATCGGCTACCTCTCCACCTTTTATCATACCTCTGTTCTGATGATAGCCAGAGGAACTCTTTCCGGTGATACAGGATTGGAAGGGAAATGGAGACTGTTCGGTACCGGGCCCGCCATTGTTGAAGCCTTTCAAAAAAGAGAGCTGGACCTGGCGTATATCGGGCTTCCGCCCGCGATAATAGGAATAGCAAACGGTGTTCCTATTAAATGTATAGCCGGCGGCCATATGGAGGGCACGGTTATCAGCGGAAAGGCCCATTGTAAGGGCTTCCCGGAAATCGGCTCACTTGAAGAAATACTGAAACAGTTTATGGGCCTTACCATCGGGGTGCCGGGGAAGGGCTCGATCCACGACGTTATACTCAATGACGTCCTCCGAAGATATAACCTGACGAAAGATATTGAGGTCATGAACTTTCAGTGGGCAGACCAGGTGCTGGAGGCCATGCACAGGGGGGACGTTTCCGCTGCTGTCGGGACACCCGCTTTAGCCGCTGCTGTAAAACGCTTTGCAGATGGCAAGATACTGTATCCGCCGTTTAAGCTCTGGCCGAACAATCCGAGTTACGGGATCCTTGCGGAACAGACGTTTCTGGAGAGGGCGTGGGCATTGGCTGAACGGTTCTTGGCGCTGCATGAAGATACCACGTTTTTTCTCAGAAACCATGCGGCCGAGGCATCCGGGATTATTGCGGATTATGTCGGTGTCGTAGATAAAGAGCTTGTCCTCGATGCCATATCCATATCTCCCAGATACTGCGCCAGCGTTACTGATGAATATATCGCGTCAACCATGCAATTTGTAAAAGTATTAAAAGGATTAGGATACATCAATCGTGAGATTCCATCCGGGGAAATATTCGATACGTCACTGATAAAAAAAATCCATCCCGAAAAAGACCATTACTAAAGCGGCAAGAGAATGGATTTGGCATTTTGAATTCCCTTTTGGTACTATTCATTTTATGTCATTAATCCTCAAGGACCTTATTATGAATACTTTAATGTATTGCAGCCGACATGGTAGCCTGTTCCCGTATTTCTCCAATCGACAAACAGCATATTACATTTTTGCTTTCGGTCTATGCTTTATTTCTTTTCATCTTAACTCTTTACTCCTGACTCCTGACTCTTTTTCAGAGGTGTCGTATATCCCGATGCATCGGGACACAGCCTTCCGTGTCGGTTATTGCTGGAACGGAGTTCACCATGAATAAGAAAAAAATAGTGGAAGAGCGGATTAAAGATTCAGCTGCTGACGGAAAAATAGCGTGCTCACAACTGAGGGAAATTGCGGAAGAAGTGGATACGTCTTATAAAATGGCCGGAAGAATAGCGGACAGACTGAAAATAAAAATAGTACAATGCGAACTGGGATGTTTCTGAGCTTATCTGAGAACTCTGTGCGGATGCGTATAGATATTCAACCGCTTCCCTCGCATAAAACCAATCATGGTAATTCCCCGTTTTTCAGCTATGCTTATGGCCAGGGCTGTCGGGGCCGCGCGGCTGACGACGATGGGAATCCCCCACCTGGCGCACTTGACGGCCATTTCTGAAGACAGCCTCCCGCTGACAAGAATTATCTTGTCCTGCAGGGGGATCTCTTCAAGAATGCAGTAACCAATAACCTTGTCCACAGCATTATGTCTTCCGATGTCCTCAGCAAGCACCAGGATATGTTCGCCATCAGAAACAGCGGCGCTATGGATACAGCCGGTGAGGTTATACAGATCAGATTTTGTCTGAAACTGCGAAAAAAGCCCCTGAAGCCTGCCCTTCTCTATTGTTACCCCCTCCTTCAGCGGCTCTTCATCCAGGTTTCTCTCAAACGTAATCCCGCCGACACACCCCGACGTCCTCGCGCTTCCTTCAAGAGAGACCTCTCCTTCCGCAGGGATGTCAACAAGAATGTCTTCATCATACTGTATGGACATCCGGTCCATGCACCAGCCGCCCCTGATAATTCCTTCAGTCATAAAAAACCCTACAACAAGCTCCCGTACCTTGACCGGACTGCAGTACAGGCTCAAGACCTCACTGCCGTTCACAGAAATCCGGAGTTTCTTTTCCTCGGCTACAGCGTCCTCAACAGTATTGTTGTGGGATTCGGTGATCTTGATGATTTTTCTGTTCTTATAGCCTTTCATATCAAACAATAATTTCTTTTCGCATATAAATCAAAATAACAGATACGGGGATCAAATTCCAAATCTCAAGCACGAAATAACAAATAAATCTCAAGCCCCAAATTTCAAACTTCAAACATAGTTAAGCTACGTTTCGAATGTAGTATTTGGAATTTATTTGGTATTTAAATTCGTTTGCTACTGCTCGTACACAATCTTCCCCATGTCTCTCACATCATATCCGCCGAGCGAGAGCACTGTCTCCCTGAACTCATTATCTGATGTAACAATGTGAAGGAATGCCTGCATCATCGCTATCCCGATGTCATCATCCCTTATGACAAGATCATATCGTTCATTTGAGACCGGAATAAATTCAAGGTCAAGCGCAATTGCCGCAGTGAGGATCGCCATGCCCGTGTCAGCGGCCCCTGATGCGACTGCAGAGGCAACGCCCATATGCGTAAACTCCTCCTTGTCATACCCGTCCACATCCTGCGCAGGAATCCCGCTTTCCTTCAGGCACTTGTCGGTCAGCAGCCTCGTACCAGAACCGGGCTGTCTGTTTATAAAAACAACATCGTCCCGCACAAGGTCATCAACAGTTTGAATATTTTTCGGATTCCCCTTTCGTACAAGCAGACCCTGCTTCCTGTAGACAAGATTCATGACCTTCAGCGGTATGCCTTTCAGGAGTCTCTGGATAAAGGGGATATTGTATTCACCGGTTGCTTCATCAAGGAGATGGGTCCCGGCAATGTGGGCCTCTGATTTTTTTATGGCCATTAATCCGCCCATTGAGCCAACATGCGCTGATGAGAGACTGAAAGACGGATAGCGCTTTTTGAGGAAATTAGCGAGCACATCCAGTGTATTGTCATGACTTCCGATACAGACAAGCGTCTTTTTGATATCATTTTTCGATCGTATAAGCATGACATCGACTTCAGAACCGGGCGCGATCCCCTCACTGAGCGCAGGTACCCGGATAATCCCGTCAGCCCGCTGAAGCGTCATCAGGGCCCCGGCCCCCCTGCCTACCGGCGTTGCAATGAGACTGCCGCCGACCTCGCCGACCTTGACCCTCAGGAACTCTTCCTGCCCAAGGGATGAGGATACAGGCCGTGAGAGCTTTGCCGTTAACCGCTCCGGCTCCTCCGGTTCAATCCCGAGGAGATGACAGACCAGCGGTCTGCCGAACATCTCAAATGTCATGTGCGCAGCCACGGGGTATCCCGGCAGGCCGATCACCGGTTTATCGTTTATCATTCCGAGGAGCACCGGTTTGCCGGGCTTGATGCTTATCCCGTGAACAAAGATCGTTCCCAGATCATCAACCGCGTTTGGCGTAAAGTCTTTTGTCCCTGCCGAGGCCCCGGCGAGCACAACCGTAAGGTCGCTGATCTGTGATGAAGCAAGGATCCGCTGCTTCAGGATTTCCTTATTGTCCGAAACCACATCGGTCCGGTTGTATTCCCCGCCCCACGTACTGACAAGCCCCCCTATCATAAAACTGTTTGAATCTATAATATTACCAACCCTGAGCTGCGCACCGGGCTCAACGATTTCATTGCCTGTGGGTATGATCGTTACAAAAGGCCGTCTCCTGACCAGTATCATGCTGTTCCCGCCGGAAAGCATCGCGCCGATGTCTACGGGCCTTATGACATGATTTTCAGGAAGGATCAGTTCTGTTTTGACAATGTCCTCACCAACGGCCCTTACATGCCTGTACGGAGCAGTCGGCGAGTTTATCTCAATGAAATCTCCGGTGAGATTAACATCTTCCACCATAATGACTGCATTGAATCCTTCGGGTAAAGGATCGCCTGTATTTACGGGGACGGCCTGGTCAGGGAGTTTTAACCGGATCGGCGCAGTCTCGGAAGCGCCGAACGTTTCATGAAACCTCACCGCATACCCGTCCATGGCAGAGGCATGATAAAACGGAGACGAAATCTTTGCCTGCACGGATTCAGCGGTTACCCTGCCAAGACTGTCAATAACGGAAATTTCTTCACTGTCAGTTGTCTTAAGGGTTGCTATGAATTCAAACCATATCCTGCAGGCATCTTCAAGGCTGGTATTTGTCTGGTATATGCGTCTGGTAAAAAGCAAATGACCTCCCCCCAAAGGGTTCAAGTGGCCAGGGGTTCGAGGATTCAAGTGAAGAAATAGACTGTCATTTTATTCACTCGAACCCTCGATTCCTGGATCCGCGACTCCTTATTTAAAAATCCTCACTTCAACCTCTTCCCCTTCATACACACCCGATTTATTCATCGGGATGATAACGATACCATCCGCCCTGACAAGGGTCCGCACAAGGCCGGATTTCCCAAGAATGGGCACTGCCCAGAGTGCCCCGTTTCTCTTTTCAACGGCGACCCTGACATGTTCCTCCCTTCCCACGGACGATGAAAGGTTC
>Ga0209536_100001350_pt1 | contig 40898 bp, 25 predicted proteins | sample DeeMarSeWOR28_12_FD_187461 | JGI IMG/M metagenome (GOLD analysis project Ga0209536, IMG submission 187461) | Marine sediment microbial communities from White Oak River estuary, North Carolina - WOR-2-8_12 (SPAdes) (version 2) | ecosystem: Environmental > Aquatic > Marine > Intertidal zone >... | reverse complement strand
TCGGAGATTTCTTCGGTACCGGCTACCACCTGCACTCTTACTCTACGTGGTACACGAGCGTATCCAAAGACGGCAAATTATCGTGCTATTGGATAATGCCCTTCCGTAAAGAAGCAAAAATCAGCATCCTTAACCTTGGCTCTCAACCGGTCAAGCTTACAACCGGGGAAATTCTCAGCGACTCATGGGACTGGGAGAATCGCTCGTGCTATTTTCATGCTGCATGGAAACAGTGGCCTGATGTACAAACACAATCTAACGAGAACGCCAAAGACCACGGCGCACTGGATCTGAATTGGATTACCGTTCAGGGCCGGGGCAGTTACGTAGGCGATGTCCTGACACTCTTCAACACAGCCAATACATGGTGGGGAGAAGGCGATGAGAAAATTTACGTGGACGGCGAGCACTTCCCTTCGCATATCGGCACGGGCAGCGAAGACTATTACGGCTATGCCTGGTGCAAGCCCGAATATTTCGAATCGGCGTTCCATGCTCAGCCGTGCGGCGAAGGCAACTTAAAACCCAGCTTTAGCGTCAATTTAAGGTTCCGTGCTCTGGATGTCATTCCCTTTGAAAAGTCCATAAAGTTCGATATGGAACTGTGGCACTGGGCGAAAACCACGATGAGTTACGCCCCGACCACTTTTTGGTATGCCAGGCCCGGCGCAAAATGGGACGTCAAACCCGACCCGGAAGAAGCAAAGCGCCCCATCCCACGCTCCGTCGAGGACATCATAAAACCGAGAATGGTCGAAAACGCAATCGAAGGCGAGACGTTAAAGATTCTCGAATGTACCGGCGGAACCACGGAAGTCCAGCACATACCAACCATCGGCTGGAGCAACAATCGCCAGCTATGGTGGAAAAATGCCAAAGAAAATGACCGCCTCGTCGTAGAGTTCGATATCGAAAAAGCAGGAAACTACGATATGAAAATCGGCATAACCAAAGCCGTGGATTATGGCATTGTAACTGTTGCCATAAATTCGGAAACGAAGCTGGACTCGATAGACCTGTACAATCAATCCGTGATTGCAGAGGATGTGAAACTGCCGCCCTGCCGGCTCAAGAGTGGCAAGAACAAACTCCAGGTGACAATCTTGGGTGCCAATCCTTCTGCTGTGGAAAGTCACATGTTCGGACTTGATTTTATTCTTGCAAAGAAACGAGCAGAATAGATCATCACTCAGATTGATAACATACAATCCTGCCGTCGACAGTTGTGAAATATAAGTTACCACGAGAGGTGGCGAAACTGTCATATACGGGAGCGGTTTTTAGTTTATATTCAGCCTTTTTCATGCCGTTTTCGGTCGAGACCGCCCATAACCAAACCTCTCCGCTTGGGTTTTTAGAAGTAAAATCAAGAATTTCGCTGGGGCCGGCAATAAAGAGAGTTTCGCCCGCTAAAAGCATAGCACGTGGATAAAACGGAATAGATTTGGACCAGAAATATTTGACCTTAGTTTTAGGTGGTCGTTTTTTGTTTTTTTGTTGCTCTCTTATTAATTCTGTATCGGCGGCGAAAAGATGTAATTCTGACTGCATACCGAGGTGGCTACCTGTTATCGTGTACTCCTTTCTTCCGAAGCCATATGCTCGATCTTTGCTTCTTACAAGTGTCCTGCCGGAGATATGCTGATTTCCTGCTGTTATCCATCCGCCATATCCGCCGCTCATTTCCCGTCCGATTTGCAGATATGTACGATGCCACCATGTGTCGTCCAGATAACCGGCTGAGCTGAATAAGTGGTCGACATCCTGTGGTAACGGCCGGCAATCGAAATCGAAACGGTTATGCCTCATGAAGATCGAAGAACCGTCCGTTGCCAGCACATCTGGTATCGCTCCAGGCATCCTTACACCGCGAATAGTATCCTGTGGCTCTTGGCCGGTCTTCGGGTCACGGTGAGAAATCAGCCGTCTGGTTATCAGCTCTCCCGTTATGGCATCGACAGCACAAAGATACACGCCGCCATCCACATACGAGGATCTCCCTGCTGCCGCGTATGCTACCGGATGGGCCCTATCTTTCGGCCCTTTGCACACTAAGACATTGCCATGAATGGGCCACGTGGATTCCAACTGGCCGTACGAGAAAACCTGTCGTGCTCGAGGGGCGACGCTGAACCGCCATACCAAAGCACCGTCTTCAGCACTCAGACAATATATCCATCCATCCGCCGAACCGAAGTAAACCAGACCAGCGTGAATAGTCGGCGGCGAATCCACCCGGCCGGCCGCCGTATAATTCCAAAGCGGCGATCCATCGCCCGCATCGAGAGCATGTACCGTATGATTATCTCGCTGGGCTACATAAAGCCTGTCTTCAGCACAAACGACAGCAGTCAATGGGCCGGATAAAGTCTTTTCCCATTTCGGGCGCAATCTTGGTGAAAGCGAGACATCTGCTGCACCACTCCGTGTATTATCGCCTCGATATGTCGGCCACTCATCCTTGCCGATTTCCAAAACCAGATGTCTTTGGGTATCATAGTCCTGGTTGACTTTTGAATAAGCGGAGCCTTTTTCAAGTTGGTTTGATATATCGGGAGTATTTTGTTCGCTGCCTGCCAGGGCGTTGAAGCCACTGAGTTTGGCTGTGATGTAGCATGCGCAGGGGTGTGTCGGTGCATATACCAGTCCATTGCATGGAAGTATGCCATACTGACATGCTCCGCGAACCCAGTGGTTGGCGAATATACGGTCGGCTTTCAAGTCGATAAATTCCACCCCCGCCCTTCCATGAATGATGTAGTTCGATGTGGCCTTATGGCGATAGCATCGAGTGTGCCCAAATCCGAGGGTATAGTTCTCCTGGTCAGGCCGACGGGTCTCGACAACCTTACCGGTAAAGAGGTCGTATACGTTTGTGATGCCTGGCTGTTTTCCCCACGCCAGCACGCCGCTCCAAACCTTGCCGTCCACGACGAAAATATCTACCGGGGAATTAAAGCCCTCGTGGCAGGGAGCCGTCCAGAGTTTCTCTCCGGTCTTCGCCGAAAAAGCCATGATCTCTCCAGGTTCCAGGATATGGTTTGCCGAGACGCGCCATTCCATTTGCGATCTGTCCTGTGCTCCCGTATCGACCGGTTTTGTGTGCGATCGATCCGCCGATAGCACAACCCCATCTTTCACAACTACTGTGGGCGTCAGCCATGCATATCTCTGCCGGACAGAAGGTCGCTCCGCCCGCCATAACACATCTCCCGAGCCGGCCTTTAGAGCCATCAGGTTGTTTTCATTCTGAAAGAACACCTGCCCGTCATTCACAATAAGCGTCAGCGGCAGGATATTCGTGACCTCGCTGTCCTGTTTTTTCCAGAGAAGCTCGCCCGATTCGGCATCAACCACTCGAACGTGCTTCGGCATATACTTTGTGACATATTCCAGGTATGATCCTCGCCAGACTGGGTGCTTTCTCAGTACTATGCCAGTTGTGGGGCTATACTCTTCCAGATGATCGCTGATTACAAGATAAAGGATCCCATCGTGAGCGATAATCTCGTGTGTATTGTCCGTACCTTCATACGTCCGCAATACCTTCCCCGTAGCCGCATCCATAGCAGTCACCGGCTTGCCGTAGCCGAGCGTAGCATAAACCCGCTCGCCGACAGCCACGAGCCGCCTTGGTATTTCTGCCGGCCCGCTGCGAAAGGGTCTTAACTGGTCCTCCCAGGGTGATATGTCCTTCTTCCATAGCAATACACCGTTAAACGCATCCCTTGCTACCAGCTTCCAGTCGGAAGGAGCTTTTACAGATGCGGTTGGTCCTTCGTCAACAATGTAGAAAATCCTGCCGCCCGCCGAAACGACCGCGCTGACGCTGGAAAGATGGTCGTGGCTTCTACCCCACCGAGGGCCAGATACCCATTGCGTGTACCTGGGCGGCTCGATTCGAGTATCTTCAGCGACGGCGTTGTTGTCCGGCCCATGCAAAAAGTGTGTCCATTCATCAATATCATCAGGCCAGGCTTTAGTCTGTTTCTGCCATTTCCCGTCTTTGTTGAAGCAAACAACGCCGCGCGGCGTCAGTACGCGCATTATCTCATCGGCAGCGATATTCACGGAATCTTCGATAATCAAAAGATTGATAAGATTGTCCGCATAAGGCAGATGTTTGCCGTCAAAGGTCTCTGCCGTCACTTCGCCGTAGATGCCGAGCGATTTGATATGTTGCCGGGCCTTTTGAACATTTGCAGCGTCGGTGTCCAGGCCTTGGACGATATAGCGGTCATTTATTCTTAGTCCAGCGGTAAATTCCCCGTCACCGCACCCAACGTGAGAGATAATCCCACCCTTAACACTGGTCGATTGAACAATTTCGGCAGCGGATCGCGTTTGGGCATGTGCTGTCAGTGAGCAGAGAACTATAATCATCCCGGCGAAGAAAATTTTGTATCGGTTCATCATATCCCCTTATTTAAATCATAATTAAGCTTGTGAGTTATGATATTCCCCAACTTTAACGGATTCAAGGGCAATTCCAGGAACTGACCATTTAATAAGAGCAACTTGACAACATCGCAGTGTTTTGTAGAGTGGTTTGGAGTGTTGACAAAGCAGCAGGAATGTCGTTGTTGAATCTGGATATGAGATCAAGTCAGTTAGTTCTGATACTCGAAGCTAGGTGACGTTATGGCTGATACAGAGAAACAAACAGCTCATCGCATCTTGCAGTACCTCACCCCCCTATCGTTCGTTATAGCAGGTGTACTGTCAGTCGTGGGTGTACTCTGGGTCAGGAATCTCTTCGCAGTAGGTAGATGTTCATATGGATTCTTCTCTTATGGCCTATACACCGAGGGCGTATTCTCGGTTGGCATCGTCTCTATTGGCGTGTTTTCAGTCGGAATCATCTCGTTGGGAGTGTTTTCTGTGGGTCTGCTTTCAGTGGGACTGCTGCTTGGGTGGCCGTGGTGTCTTTTTGAACGATTGCTTAAGAGCTACAGTATTCGCCGCTCAGTGGTGCTTGTGGTCGTCGTTGGTTTATGTGCGGCCGGGCTGATGCACTTACTCAACCAGACGGTTTTGCGAGACTATCTTGACCATCAAATCGGGCATGCTACGTACTCAAGCAAGTACGTCAATGATAACAAGGGCAAGTGCATCGTCGAGATACCAGAGATCTATGAGTTGGTAAACATCATCATTGCCGTCTCCGACCACGGACGGAGTAGTTTTCAAGTCCATCGTGACAGTGAATACTTTCGGAAAGTCATGAATCACTTCGGCCCGCATAGCGATCATCCGGTCGTAAAAGAGCAAATCTTCGGGAAGAATATTAGCAGCTATCTCGGCTTCAGAACCAACAGCTACTGTTATATGTTCGAGGCCGACCGCATCAGGCTCGGTGGGATTCACTGGAAGGCGGAGTGGCGCGACACATTCAAGTCACGGCAACATCTTGTGGAGGATTTCGCCCGAAAAAGCAGGTTTCGTGAGTTCTATCGTGACAATATGCCGTACTATCAAGAGCAGACCACCAAATACAAAAAAGAAGTACCAATCGAGCAGATGTGGCAATGGCTTGAAGAGCGTTTCCCGGCAAGATTTGACTCTTATAGGGTTGTGCTGTCGCCTCTGTGCGGCGGAACCCATAACACACAGAAATTTTCAGATGGCATGTTTCGCGAGGCCATAATGTTCGTGGCCATGGCGCCGATTCTGGCGGGAGAGATTAACCAAACAAAGCGTATGTCGGCGGCTCGCGCCGTCTTTACGGAAATCGATCACAACTACGTCAATCCTGTAACGGGCAGATTCGAAGGACGGGTGAACAAAGTTTTTGCCGACTATAAAAAGTGGAACCAGCAGAAAGGCTACTCCTCACCCGAAAAGACCTTTAACGAGTACATGACCTGGGCGGTATTTGCTTTGTATGCTCATGATAATTACCGGCCGCAGGACTTTGAAATTATAAATGAAAAAATGACAAAGCAGATGATTAATTCTAGGAAATTCGTCCGGTTCCGTCAGTTCAATGACAAATTGCTCGAACTCTACAAAGAGCAGGGCCAAACCAGGCCAATTGCAGAACTCTATCCAAAGATTCTAAATTGGGCCCAAACGTTGCAGGAGTAGGATAATATTCCCTGCCTTTAACAGACTCAAGAACAAATTCTTGAAAGAAGACTTCAGCAAGGCATAGTTATAGGTGTTTTGTCCGTACGACTGTTTAGCAAACCCTTTTTACTGCTTCAGGTAACTACAACAGTTTAATTCATTTACGAATCCTCTAACGAGCCCAAAAACAGCCAAGTTACGCCTTGGAGACGTTACTGAATCCACGAAATTGCCAGCCAAAAGGCATTTTCTTGTAATAAATCAATATTTTAAGGCGTCTATAAAGATAGTAATTAGGTGACTTGGCCTAATAACGTAGTGGGTGGAGTCTATCTTGTTTTAGCGTAAAAGATAAATTCTTTAGAAAGGACAAGGAAATGAAGACTAAAGTAATGCTCATCGGAGTGATTGTAACAATAATGACCGGCAGCAGTTTGGCTGCGGATTGGCCGCAATGGCGTGGGCCAAACCGTGACGGCAAGTCCGCAGACACGGGCCTGCTCAAGGAATGGCCGAACGATGGCCCCCCCCTCGCCTGGAAAATCGATAAAATCGGCGGCGGCTACTGCGCTCCATCCATCGCCAACGGACGGGTCTTCGGCATGAGCAACCGGGGCGAGGATGAGGTCGTTTGGGCCCTATCCGAGACTGACGGCAAGGAGCTTTGGGTGATCCGCCTTGGCCCGGCTTTCGATCAGCAACCGTCGCAGGGAAAAGAGGGACCTGCGTGTACCCCGACAGTCGATGGTGAACGGCTCTATGTCGAGGGTCTTGGCGGCAACGTGGCATGTTTGCAGGTCAAAGACGGCAAGATTATTTGGCAAATCAGTATGACAGAGAAATTCGGCGGGCGCGTACCAAGGTGGAGCTACCGCGAATCGCCCCTCATTGACAACGATAAGGTCATCATCACCCCCGGCGGCCCCGATGCAACCCTGGCCGCACTCAACAAGTCGACTGGAGAGACGATCTGGAAGAGCAGGCTCCCCGATGGCCAAACGGCCAATGACGAGCGGCGCGGTGTTGTTTTTGCCAGTTTCGGCGGGGATCGCGGTAGTCCCGGCCGTGGTCGCGGTGGTTCCGGTCGAGGTCGAGGTGGCTTCGGCGGCGGTGGTGCTGGAGCAGCCTATGCCTCAGTTATAGCGATCGACTTCGGTGGACAACGACAGTACGTGCAACTCATCTCTAATACACTCGCAGGATTTGCGACGTCCGATGGTAAGTTCCTCTGGCGTTATGACAAGCCTGCCAACCGCATGGGTATTAACTGTGCGACGCCAATATTCCATGATGGCATGGTGTTCGCTTCCTCGGCATACGGCGCGGGCGCAGGACAAGTGAAGCTGAGCAAGGATGCTGACGGCTCTGTCAAGGCGGAAGAAGTCTATGCCACCACCGACATGCAAAACCACCATGGCGGCATGATCCTTTTGGACGGTTACATTTACGGCGCCACCGGAGGAAATGAGGGTGGCGCGCTGGTTTGTCTGGACTTCAAGACGGGCAAGGTTATGTGGGACCAGCGCCAGAGCGCAGGTCGTCGCGCGAAAGGCTCAGTGGCACTGGCGGACAGCCGACTCTACTATCGCATGGAAGACGGTACCGTGGTTCTGATTGAACCGAGCCCTAAGCAGTACATCGAGCGTGGCCGTTTTGAACAACCGGACCGCAGCAGGGCGCCGGCCTGGGCCAATCCGGTCGTTGCCAACGGTAAACTGTACATCTGCGACCAAGATGTATTGTTCTGCTACGACATCAAAGCAAAGTAACGAAACCCGAGTCAATGTTGGTGGATAGGTGACAATTTCAACGGAATTTGATGTTGTTCTTCGTAATGTTTATCAACCGTTTAAAAAGTGAAAAGGAATATTGATGGAGAGTATAAAGATTACCTGGAGCGTTTTGGTTGCAATGGTTGTGGCCAGCATTTTAACGCAAGGAGGTACAGGGTATGGGCAGGATATTTCGCTCGTGATTAACGAGGTAATGGCGTCTAATAGTTCGACAAAGGCCGATCCACAGGGGCAATACGATGATTGGATTGAGATATACAACTATGGAGATATGCCTGTGGGCGCAGGCGGGTTGTACCTGACGGACAATCCGGGCAATCCCACAAAGTGGCAGATTCCAGCGACCGATCCAACTGTGACGACCATCGCCCCTCAAGGCTATCTGTTGATATGGGCGGACGGGGATATAGAAGACGAGGATCTGCACGCAGATTTCAAGCTCAGCGCCGACGGGGAAAGCGTATGCCTTTTTGACATTGATGGAACAAGCCTGCTCGACAGCATAACGTTTCCACAATTGCCCTCCGATGTCTCCTATGGCCGCTATCCCGATGCCGGCAACGAGTTGGATTTCTTCGCTGCTGCAACCCCCGGTGCTACGAACACAGAAGGCTACGAAGGTCTGGTTGGTGAGATCGAATTCAGCCATGAGCACGGTTTTTACAACGAGCCGTTCTCTCTTGTCCTAACCTGTGATACTCCTGATGTGATAATCTACTACAGTCTCGATGGCGATCTGCCCAGCAAGGTGCAGGGTCGAGCACTTGCCGGGAACATCTATACGGCTCCTTTGCGCGTGGAACAAACCACTTGTCTGCGGGCCGTCGCAATCAAAGAATGCTGGAAGTCGTCTACTATTCGCACGCAGACCTATATTTTTGTAAGCGACGTTGTTCGACAATCGCCATCCGGCACGAAACCAGGTCCGGGCTGGCCTGATCCGAGAGCATCCAGTGGCGGCAGCTTTTGGGGAGGGGGAGGTAGCCAGGTAATCGATTACGGTATGGATCCCGACGTAGTAAACGACACACGATACAAGGACCTTATGGCCGATGCGCTGCTTTCCATCCCATCATTGTCGCTGGTAACGCCTCTGGCTAACCTGTTCGACTCGAGCACAGGAATCTATGTCAATGCCATGCAGGATGGTCGCGATTGGGAGCGGCCGGTCTCCATGGAGTTGATCTGTCCGGACAGGACCGAGGGATTCCAGATTAATGCTGGACTACGAATTCGCGGAGGCTATGGACGAACGTCAGACAACGCCAAGCACGCATTCAGGTTGTTTTTCCGCGCCGAATATGGCTCTCCCAAGCTGCAATACCCACTATTTGGTGACGAAGGGGTAGATACCTTCGACAAGGTGGACCTACGGTGCTCGCAAAACTACTCCTGGGCCTTCAAAGGCAGCATGGGCGATGACAACGGCGGCAAGAACACCATGCTCCGAGAGGTATTCTCCCGCGACCTGCAGGGGGCGACAGGCCAGCCCTATACCAGGAGCCGATACTATCATCTTTACCTTAACGGGCAGTATTGGGGGATCTACGAGACCCAGGAACGCTCCGAAGCCCGCTATGCTGAATCGTATTTCGGGGGTGACAAAGAGGATTATGATGTGGCTAAGGTTAACGCCGGCCCCGGGGCGCCTTATACGATTGAGGTCACGGACGGTACGCTGGATGCATACAACCGGCTTTGGGATACGGCAAGAAAAGGTTTCAGCACAGATTCGGCATACTACAAGGTCCAGGGACTCAATCCGGACGGAACAATTAATCCCGACTTCGAACGCCTCGTTGACATTGACAACCTTATCGACTATATGATTTGCACGTTCTATGTAGGGGACATCGACGCACCAATCTCGAACTTTCTCCAGAATAACCGCCCGAACAACTTCTATGCAGTCTATAACCGAACGGCTCCAGACGGCTTTAAGTTCTTCCGGCACGATGCCGAACACACCCTGTTCAACATCAATGAGAACCGCACGGGGCCTTATAACTGCGGACAGCAGTTTCAATATTTCAATCCGCAATGGCTGCATCAGCAACTCATTGCTCATCCTGAGTACAAGATGCGATTCGCGGACCATGTTTACAGGCACTTCTTCAACGATGGAGTCATGACACTGGCAACTGCTACCAACCTACTTATGGCCCGCAAAGATACAATTGATCTGGCGATTATTGCAGAATCCGCCCGCTGGGGCGACGCTAAGGTCACCAGACCGCGTACCAGGGACGATGACTGGCTTGGCCAGGTGAGTTTTCTGCTTAATGACTACTTCCCGAAGCGGACAGACATAGTTCTCGACCAGTTCAAAACCAAGAGGTGGTATCCGGCCGTCGAAACACCCACCTTCAATCAGCACGGAGGTATAGTAGAGAGTGGCTTTAGTCTGGTAGTGACAGCCCCTTTCGGCGATATCTATTACACACTTGACGGCGAGGATCCCCGGCTGCCCGGCGAGGCCATCAACACATCAAGTGCGACAATATATTCCGGCCCTGTCGTTCTGACGGAATCGACACACGTCAGGGCACGCGCGTTCTTCGGTATCTGGAGTGCGGTTCACGATGCGATCTTCGCGGTCGGGCCTGTTACGGAGAGCTTGCGGATTAGTGAGATCATGTACCACTCGGCCGATACGGATTATCCTGACGACCCTAATACCGAATACGTCGAATTGACAAATATCGGAACCGAAATCATCAATCTCAAGCTAGTCCAATTTACGAATGGGATCGATTTTACCTTCCCAAGCTTTGAGCTGGAACCAGGCAAATGCTGCTTAGTAGTTAAGAATGCTGTCGCATTTGAGGCCAGGTACGGCCCTGGCCTACCCGTAGCGGGTCAATACTCCGGTTCGCTGGCCAATGACGGAGAAAGGATTGAGCTAGTAGATGCAATCGGTGAAATAATACAGAACTTCAAGTATGAAGACAACTGGTATGATGTCACCGATGGCCTGGGACATTCTTTAGTAAGCGTGAATCCGGCCCTGGTCGATTCAGAGGAATGGTCGCAGAAGGATGCCTGGCGCGCGAGTGCATACATAGGCGGCTCCCCAGGCGACATTGAAACAGACGGTAACTGAATAACATTTGTCCTTTTGGGACACCATTGAGCCTGATAGTGTGGATGAACGCGATGAAACGCTTAATAGAAATCCTTCTGACAGCCGACATGCGTTCAGGTTATGGGATTGTTGGAACTCGACAGTATACGGATTATTGGATAAAATTGTAAATCTCAGATAAGGAATTAGAAATCATGTATTGGAACAATAAGAAGTATGGAATCTCACTGAAATGTCTGACGATCATCATCACGTTAGTACTAACTTGTGCCGCGCTGGCCGCCGATTGGCCACAATGGCAGGGGATCAACCGGGATGGTAAATCAGCCGAAAAAGATCTCCTTAAAACATGGCCCTCTGAAGGGCTTAAGCTTATCTGGAGAACCGAAGGTCTTGGGGATGGTTATGCCGGTGTCTCTATTGTCGGCAAGTATCTTTATACAATGGGCGGCTTGAGCGACACGAATGTGATTATAGCCATTGACACAGAAGATGGTGAGATTATCTGGTCAACCAAATTCGGTGTAGCTGGATTAATCGGTAATACAAGTTCGGGCAATGTCTTTCCTGGCCCCCGGTGCACACCGACAGTGGACGGCGATATGGTCTATGGTGTCGATCATCACGGCGAACTGGTCTGTGTGACTGCTGCAGATGGTAAAATTCAATGGAGGAAACATTATGTGAATGATTTCGGCGGTAACGTACCGAGGTGGGGCTTTTCCGAGTCGCCGCTTGTGGACGGGAATCGGTTAGTGGTAACTCCTGGTGGTCCAAAGGGAGCGATGGTTGCTCTTAACAAAAAGACTGGCGATGTGATTTGGCAATCCAAGGAATTCACTGACGAAGCCCATTATTCTTCCATTCTGGCAGTGAAGATCGATGACGTTCATCAGTACGTACAGCTTACCAGCGAAAATGTCGTTGGCATTTCACCCAAGGACGGTTCTGTATTGTGGAAAGCAACAAGAGGAGGCAGGGTGGCTGTTATCCCGACGCCTGTCGTCGAAGGTAATTATGTCTATGTAACCTCGGGTTACAATGCCGGTTCTCATCTTTTTCATGTCACCTCCAGTAATGGCCGGTTTTCAGCTGAACTGGTTTATGCAGAAAGAAGCATGGCCAATCATCACGGGGGTGTCGTAAAAGTGGGTGACTATCTCTATGGCTATTCCGACAGTAAAGGATTGGCCTGTCAAAACTTCATGACCGGTGAGATTGTATGGGCAGAGAAGGAGAAGATCGGAAAGGGTGCCATTTCATTTGCGGACGGCATGCTCTATTTTCGTGAAGAACGAAGCGGGGATATGGTGCTGGTTGAAGCTGTTCCTACAGGTTACTCTGAGAAAGGCCGTCTTGAACAACCTGATCGTGCGAAAGAAATGGCCTGGCCCCATCCGGTGATTGCACATGGTAAGCTCTACATCCGGGATCAGGATAATCTTTTCTGCTATGATGTCAAACCAAAGTAACGAAACTCGCGTCGGGTAAAAAAATCATCTGATACAGAGGTTAAGTATGAATCACAGTATATGTGAAATCCGTCGGAATCCAAGTACACAGTTATTCATGAAAGGAGCAAGAAATGAAGGTTAAAGTAATGTTGACAGCAGTAGTTTTGTTGGTAGTGGCTTGCAGCAGTTTGGCTGAGGATTGGCCACAGTATCTTGGACCTAATCGGAATTCGACGTCGCCGGAGAAAGGTCTTTTGCGTTCCTGGCCTGAGAATGGGCCGGAAGTTCTCTGGACTGTTAATTTAGGCAGAGGTTTTGGCGGCCCTGTTATCAAAGACGGCAAGGTTTATCTGCTCGACAGGGATGACGAGGTTGGGGATAATCTTCGGTGTTTTGACCTTTCAAATGGCAAGGAACTCTGGAATTTTGCCTATGATGCCCCCGGATCTGTGATGTTTCCCGGCTCGCGAAGCGTGCCGACCGTTGATGGCAATCATGTTTATTCGTGCGGTCACAACGGCGACTTATATTGCATAGACATAAATACACACAAGCCCGTCTGGAATAAGAACGTCTGGACGGATTTTGGAGGTAAACCCGCAAGCAGCGAGTCGGGCGGATTTGGACGTGGACCAAGGGGACCTGGTGCATTTCCGATATGGGCCATTACTCAGTGCCCTCTTATTTACGGGGATTTGCTAATTGTATTATCACAAGCGCCTGATGCAGGTGCGGTTGCCTACGATAAACTCACAGGTACTGTTATATGGAAAACACCCTATCTTGGTAATGAATCGTATGCAAGTCCTTCAGTTGTAAAAATAGATGGAAAAGACCATGTTGTAATGGTTATTTCATCTACGAATCCTATTGGAAATCGAGATTTGCCGCAAACTCTGGGTAAGGTTGTTGGAATAGAACCCCTTACGGGAAAAATCCTTTGGGAATACAAGGAGTGGGAATGCCATATTTCCGTGCCGAGTGCAGTGGATGCCGGCAACAATAAAGTGCTTGTTGTGGGTGGATATGAACACGGTGTGGTTATGGTCGAAGTCAAAAAACAAGCAGATGGCAGTTACGTTGCTACAGAACTTTTTAAAAATAACGATTTTGGTGATCAGACAAAACCGCCAATATTATATAATGGTTATTTCTATGCCCAGTTTGGCACCAATAATACGCGCGACGGCCTGACCTGTATGAACATGGACGGCAAGATTATGTGGAAAACCAAACGTGAGCCCAATTTTGATAAAGGTAGTATGATTTTGGCTGATGGCCTGATTCTGGCTACTGACGGTGCTAAGGCTTTATATCTGATAGAGCCTGATCCTACGGAGTTTAAACAACTTGCATCTGTAGAATTGCTGGGTCAACAAGTGGGTGATGAACGTATGTCCAGAATGTTTGCAAACCAAAATTGGGCACCGATAGCACTTTCCGAAGGAAAACTTCTAATTCGAGACCAAAACCAGATGAAATGCGTCAAAGTTTCCAAATGAAAGATTGCTAACAATGACTATTTGTCTGAAGGTCCGGACCAGCAAATGGATGATTGTCGGCGGCACGGGATTGCTGTTAATATCACTTATCCTGCACGCTGCAGCTAAAGCCAAAACGGATCAACTCACTGATACGAATGTCGCAAGCGACTTTGCTTCTTCTGAACACATACGAAAGAACTGGACCGGTTTCCGTGGACCTGTCGCCAACGGACACGCCGCTCATGCCAATCCCCCCCTGAACTGGAGTGCAAAAGAAGGTAGGAATATTCTCTGGAAGACCAAGATACCCAAGCACGGTATGAGTTCCCCCGTGGTGTGGGAAAATCGGTTATTCCTGACCGGTGCTGATGACTCAACCCGCCAGATTTATTGTTTTGAAACGGACACAGGTAAGATGCTCTGGCAGCATAATGTAAATGACATTCCCGGTTCTGGTCACAAAGGCTTGCTACCAGATGTGCTGGAAGAAACCGGATTCGCAGCGCCGACCGCGACAACAAACGGTAGATATGTGGCAGCCATTTTTGGAACCGGTGAACTCGTTTGTGTGAATATGAAGGCAGAGCGAATCTGGGCTAAACATCTCGGGATTCCTAAGAACCATTATGGTCATGCTTCCTCGCTGATAAGCCATGGGAATATGCTGTTTGTTCAATACGATCAGGAGGACAACTCACAACTTCTGGCATTTGATCTGACATCTGGTAATCCTTCCTGGTACGTCAAGCGTGGGGTCATTTCATGGTCATCTCCCATCCTCATTGACAACAAGGGGAGAATGGAACTGGTCCTGACCAACAGTAAAGCAGTTGACAGCTATGATCCGAAATCCGGGAAGCTTCTCTGGCATGTGGAATGTCTCGGTGGAGAAGTTGCTCCCTCGGCCACCTATTCAGACGGCATCGTATGTGTTGCTAATGAAGGTGCAACTGCTTCGGCCATTGATGTCGGTAATCACAGTTCAGAACCGAAGATTCTCTGGCAATGGGATGAGACTCTACCCGATGCTGCCAGTCCTCTTGTCAACGATGACTATCTCATACTTCCCACAGGATTTGGAGTCGTCAGTTGTCTCGATGTGAAAACGGGAAAACTGCTGTGGGAGCATGAATTTGATGACGGCTTTTACAGCTCTCCTGTTTTGGTGAATGATCGTGTCTACATCATCGATCTTAAGGGGAGAATGCAAATCTTTAAGATGGATAATGAGTTTGAGCGGCTTGGAACTTCCCCGATAGGGGAAGCCGCCTACGCGACGCCAGCGTTTGTGGGTGACAGGATCTATATAAGAGGTTTGATGTATCTGTTCTGTATAGAGGAGCAGAAGTGAAGGTTTAGGAGCACGAGTTGGAGGTCCAACCCAAAACTGGGTACCTATCGCATTTGCTGATGGCAAACTCATTATCCGAGACCAAACGCAGATGAAATGCGTAGTCGTTAAGTAGAAACTTCATTCTCTTAAGTAAATCCCCGATATTTCAGGTCGCCCACGATATATAAGGTGATAACTACCTTTTCATTTCGTTCTATAAAATCATACTCGCTTATGTAAGTTCTTATTAAACGAGAAGTTACATTTTTCTTGTGGCATACAATCTTTTCCTGGCACGCATTTTGTTAAAAGAAATATTGAAAACTAATTCGCCTTTGGTGGTGAGGTGATGAGAAAGTGAAGCGTTCTTTGACATAAGGTAAGAAAGAGCTTTTATAACACCGGGCTTGTTGGCCGAAAAAACGAATGTGATATAAAGTAAGGTCTTCAAGTCCGGGGAAAATCAAACACGCTTGTACGTGATAACAATAAACAATATTTCAGACAAAAGGGATTATGTAATGTCAAATAATGGTGAAAAAAAACTTATCAGTGGCCCGTGGTCGTGGACAGAGGAAGATATAAGGTTACTTAGACGGCTTTACCCTCGTGGAAATACAAAGATGATAGCCGGAAAACTTTGCCGGCCGTTGACAGCGGTCAGGCAGAAGGCTTACGACATGGGAATGAAAACCGACATTTATAAATATTGGTCGGAAGATGATTTGGAACTTCTGACCAAACTTTATCCCGATACGACAACGAACGAACTGGCCAAGCGCTTCGGCCGGTCTGCAGGATCAGTAAAAACGAAGGCACGCCAATTGGGACTAAAGAAAAGTCAGAATTCTATCAAATCCATCAAATCCCGCTCTTGAAAAAAACTTAATAAAAAAGCCAGATTAATTGTTTCTCCTTGACGTACAGGCTGAATGAAGGAGGGCGTACGGTGTATTGAATATACACTGTACCGAAGCCCCTGTCTTGCTCATCCCTCTCCCTCCAAGCAGGGGCTTTTTTTCTAAACTACACAATCACAGAGCATTGTTTCTATAAAGGGAAGAACGTCCAATCTAAAGTCTTTTGGTTTTGTGTTTGCTTGAAGCATCCATGGCACAGGATTTCGCAGTTGCTCAAGATATCATCGCCACCAGTGACTTTTTTATGTGCTTGCCACCAATAGTGTGGGTCTGCACCGCGTCTTTCTCTTAGCAATTTGTGACTACATCGCTCTGAATGCCCATGGCTTGGGGCAGTACATTCACACTGCCCACCTGACCGAGCCCATGCCTGATCAACTACTAAATCTTCAAGTGCCATAGTATCCCCTCTAATATCAATTTTTTCAAATTCTTCTCTGTCTTTACGTGTTTTGACAATCTTAACTTTGTTGACTAAATCTCCTTTCTTGGCTAGTCAATATGATTTTATACAACATACAGCTATTCTGAATAGCTTCCCAATCCTACCAAAATATCATCGCGTTCGTACTGTCGATTATAATCATATATTGCCCGTCGGATGAGCGCTCTAAAATCGTCATCATATGTCCAGGGTTTAGAAATGTACCTGTAAATACCTACTTCATACATGGCCATCATGATCTTAACCGGCTGTGCATATCCCGATAGAACCATATTAATTATGTTGGGATACTGTCTCTTTACGATTTTGAGTAATTCAAGTCCATCCATCCCGGGCATAACCATATCAACAACGATTACATGCACTTCTTCTCGCCTGAGGATTTCAAGCGCCTCTTGACCACTTTTAGCATAATATTTTTGGTATGACTCGTCTAACAAGCATCTTGCAATAGACTTTAAAACCTTTACTTCATCATCGACGAACAATACAGCTCTCTTTTCCATAATTTTTTTCCTTATATCTACTTATATCGTGAAGGGGGAGAACGACAAAACAAAGGAAAGATAAAACATTAAGTCTGCGTTTCACATTGTTGGTGATATGTACATGTATTTTTATAATAGTTACGATCAGGACTTTATGGACACGCTTGACAGTTGTATTCGGGTTTCTAATTTGCTCTCCCATTTGTGTGTATCAATCTCGCCCGGTAAATCAACGCTCGATTGCAGTAGTATTAACCACAGTCTTCGTAAAAGTTTTAATACCTTCATATTTCAGCACCCTTAACTAAAATATTCATGGTAATTAAAATATTGATGCTCCTGCTTTCTTAAAGCATAATCCACTTTAACTGATATGCAAGTCAAGGTAATTTTTTCTCTGAAAAATACGTAATCACCACAATAGGTAAACATCGATTTTGAGTGTAAAATCAAGGAAATATTCTGATCAGAAGCATTTTTAGGAAAATTTCTGATTTTTTAGGTTACATTTCTGGATTCGCAGTCACATTGTTATATGGACGTTGGAAATACTATTAAAAAACAAATTTTCGTCCTCGATTGTCAACCAACAGTTCTCCGCTTCGGAATACTTGCTTCCATTGGAGCGGTTGTCAAAGAAAAGGAATCCTAATGGACGAAAGCTATACAATCAGGAAAGAAGAGAATGAACACATCGGTGAGGAAACCGAGAACCTTTTAGATGATATGAGTTATAGACTCAACGATGCTGTAGATAATATTGCGGAGCTGACCGATGGAGTAGAGGAATTTAGCTGTGAGATTAAGTCATTATTAGACGACCTAAGAGCATTACATGGCAAAATGGGAGAGGAAAAAAAGGACAAATTAGAATCCTTAATCGATCGGTTGGAGGTGGTTTCTAAAGAGCTTCAGAACACTTTTTGGGCGATGCGTCTTGCATCAGCAGATTTGCTGGAGAATGATAACCTTTAGAAAATGAGGCTTTTTTCTAAAAACAAGTAGTCATTAGATTTGACAGTATTCACACAAGCCTATTAAATTGATGGTGTGTTCACTATCTGAATCCCTGTTTCGCCCCGTCGAGGTAGAACGTAGAGGAGCTTATACCCATAAATACGTAATCACCACAATAGATAAATCCCATGAGAAGAGACAAATCATTTCTTTAATAATACTCATGGATGATTAACATGGAAGTCTGATGTTATATATATGGGCTTATCCCCAGGAAATCCCACTTATCTTAGTAGTTGGCTTAAAGACAAATGTGTATGAAGAAAAAGATAGGGGGAAAAAGGAGGTAGATATAGACTGAGGATGTGATAGTTACAAGGATTTATAATATTAAGGGATTATTGAAAAACCGTGTAAAAATAGCTGGAGGTCAATAGCAAAATTGACAAAGCATGAATTTACAGGGGAAATATGACCCTGTAAACGAATTACTCCAATTCCAAGATAGATGAGCTTCTTTACGGTCTCACGGATATTGGTACGTCCCAGTTTCAGATATCTCTTGATCTGTAGCTTCTTCATGCTCATCATGAGACCATCGTGATGCTTCTTCCGGATTGGCGGTTTCAGATGATACTCCCAGACCTTTTTCAGGAGATGAACTTGCACGCATATTGATGAAAGCAGCTTGAATGATACTATGAGTTTTTTCAACAATAGTCCGGAACTTTTCAAGGATCTGAATTTTATCTGTTAGAGCATTTACGCTTTGCTCAATCCCAGCGAGACCGGTCTTATTATTGTTCACCATCCCCTCAACTGATTTCAGCTTAGTAACAAGCTCATTGACCTTTGTCTCAAGTTCCAAGAGTTTATTAAGTTTGTCATTAATGTTATTTCCAAACTCATCATAACGAAGTTCAAAAGACGCCATCTTCTCTGAGATCTTAGTAAGATCAGCGGCATAATTATCCATCGTCTGCCCAGTTACATCAAGTTTCGTGGTGATTTCAAATAACCGCGTTTGAAGTTCGGTAAACTGATTTTGACTTTCATCAGCCTTGCTCTCACATCCGGTTATACGAGATTCAAAAGATACTATCTTATCTGCAGCCCGAATTACTCTTTCGATATCCTCGGATTCGAGCACCCTTTTGCCTAATGCTGATAAATGTTTGCTTGTTATAGATAGCCAGACAAGTGCTATTATGGCAAATACGAAGGATATTAATGCCAAAACAAATAATGCTACCGTCATCGAGTCGATCATGTCACTACCTCCTTGCTTAAATCAGATCCTTAATATTTATTGACACATACACCTATGAACTTTTCCAAGCATTATTTTCGCACAATTACAGATGTTTTGCAATATAAAAACATATAATTTTTGGATTATGTTGTCAGACTGTTTTACAGATTTCAAATTAAGCCCCTATCTTCCGGGCCCTGTTTCCTGTCGACGGCCGCCAACCCGGGAGAGGCAAGCTTTTACATCCTCTATCCTCACATAGTCCATCAGTTATCTATCTACTTCCCAGCAGTTCTTCGATCCGTTCGATGCGTTGCTATAAATCCATGAATTTTCGACGCTTGAGAAAGTTGCCGATGATATTGTTAGCCGTCAGACGTTTGAGCCGTTCATCACTGGTGTCCAACATCACCCACTGAAGCCTTGGATTGAGTTGCAAGGCTTTATTTGTTATGGTATTACATATTAAGTAGAGTTTGAGTTGCCTCTTCATTCTCGATACAATATTTCGAATATATTTTAATGTCCTGATCCGAGAAGAAAAATGAACGATTTCACCCGCATGCTAAACACAACGGAGCAAGGAGATACTCTGCCAATAGAGAGGGATAGATTACATAAATACAATGAGCCTTTTCGTTATTACTTTGAAGATATTTAATTGGAAAAGAAATATTAAAATCATGGGAACAAGACTTTTCTGTATTTCCATCTTGTTTTCATCGTTTAATTCTCTTTACGCTGGTGATAGTTGGATAAGGATCAATCAACTGGGATACCTTCCGAAAGCAATAAAAGTGGCAGTGTTTATTTCCGAAGAAAATATAAGAATTCAACAGTTCCAGTTGAGAAATGCCATCACGGATGACATTGTATACAGAGATAAAACAAAAAATTACGACGCCTCTATCTGGGGAATGAAATCTGCGTGCCGGTTGGATTTTTCAAAGTTTCAGGATGTGGGGGGCTATTATATTCAAATTGGTGACATCAAATCCCCCTGTTTTAGAATAGCAAAAGATGTGTATGACGGTACTGCTGATTTCATTCTGAATTACATGAGGCAGCAACGATGCGGCTACAATCCCTACCTGAAAGACTCATGCCACTTAAACGATGGAATAATTGTCGACCATCCCACAAAAACCGGGCAGGAAATAGATGTTACAGGTGGCTGGCACGATGCATCGGATTATTTGCAGTACCTTGCAACATCTGCCAATGCAACTTATCAAATGCTGTTCGCCTGGTTACAAAATCCAGAAGTGTATAGTGATAAATATGATTCAAGAGGACATAAAGGTGAAAATGGTATCCCGGACATTCTTGATGAGGCTAAATGGGGTCTGGAGTGGCTGGACAAAATGAATCCGGCTGGAGGGGAAATGTACAACCAGATTGCTGATGACCGTGATCACGTAGGATTCAGATTACCCAACGAAGATTCAGCAAGCTATGGACTGGGCAGACACAGGCCCGTTTATTATATCACGGGAGAACCGCAGGGATTTTCTAAACATAAAAACCGAACAACAGGCGTCTCATCCAGTGCAGCGAAATTTGCATCGGCATTTGCGTTAGGAGCGCACTTATTGAAGGAATATGATCCGGTTTTTGCTCAGAAAATCGCCAGAAAGGCCGTTGAAGCATACGAATTTGCGTTAAGTGATTTGGGAGTTTGCCAGACTGCCTGTAACGTATCACCGTATTTTTACGAAGAAGAAAATTACGTCGATGACCTGGAATTGGCAGCCTGTGAATTGCACCGTCTGACTAATAAAGAATATTATTTTGAGCAAGCGCTAAAGTGGGGCCCTGTCGAGCCTGTTACGTCGTGGATGTCATCCGGTCGAGCAAGACATTATCAATTCTATCCCTTTGTTAATTTAGGGCACTATTATTTGTCACGCGAACAGAGCGTTTATGCAGACTATCTGAGGGATGGGCTTCAGTTTATTCATGATAGAGGCCGCACAGATCCTTTTCTGAACGGGATACCGTTTATTTGGTGCTCTAACAATCTGGTGGCAGCCGCGCTAACTCAGGCCAGATGCTATTATAACGCAACAAAAGATCCAAAATATCTCGAAATGGAGGCCGCATTACGCGATTGGCTGTTCGGATGCAATCCCTGGGGAACGAGCATGATTTGCGGTTTGCCGGCGGGAGGGGACTATCCCGAATCGCCCCACTCGTCAATTACCTGGTTGCTGCACGAAACTACAATCGGCGGGCTAATTGACGGCCCTGTTGACAGGTCGATCTACGAAAACCTGCGAGGCATCCATTTAATGGAAAAAGACGAGTATGCTGCGTTTCAAAACGGCAAAGCGGTATACCACGATGATATGGGTGATTATTCTACTAATGAGCCAACAATGGATGGCACGGCAAGTCTTAGCTTTTATCTGTCCTCACTTGAAAAACAAGGCAATGCAAATCAGCCGAAACATGTTACGGACGAATACGGTGCCATTGTAAGAATAAATCCCGCCGGCAAGAACATATATCTTGCTTTTACTGCCGACAAAGAAGCCGAAGGGGGACAATACATACTTCAGGTCTTAAATGACAATCACATTAAAGCTTCGTTCTTTTTTACCGGAAATTTGTTGCGGAATCTCCATCATAATTCATTCATAAAAAGAACCATTGAGGATGGTCACTATGTCGGGGCACACTCGGACGGGCATCTGCTTTATTGCGATTGGAAAAAGCGGGACGAATTACTTCTCGACAGGCAAAAGTTTGAAAATGATCTTAAGAAAAACTACATTGAATTAGAAAAATTAGGTGTTTCCCATTCGAGTTCGAAATGGTTTATGCCGCCTTATGAATGGTATAACAATGCTATTGTCGACTGGGCAAGAGCAATGGGAATTTCTGTGGTTAATTTTACTCCCGGGATTAGAACAAATGCCGACTATACGACACCCGAGATGCCCAATTATATGTCATCAGATGATATTTTACGCGGTTTATTCCAGTATGAAAAGGAGAACTCACATGGATTAAATGGTTGTATCATACTAATTCATCCAGGAACCGATTCTGCACGGAAAGACAAATTCTATCAGCGATTGCCGGAAATAGTTTTTCGATTAAAGAATATGGGCTATGACTTTAAACGATTATGAACAATATCACTAAAGGCGGTTCTAACGAATGCAGTTATGGTAGCAGCCACTGATGAAGAGCTTCAAAACTAACATGAGATAGTCAAGACTTAATCTGACACTTGTCGATAAGGACTATAGGGTTGTGAGCATCCGCTTACAGCCCTGTTTAGTGTGCCGAGCATGTTCGGCGACTTGGAGGTGAAAGTCCTCTACACAACCTGATGGAGGTAAAGTGTTAGCGAAGCGCAAGAGCGTTGCCGCGAGGCAAGGTTCTAAGGAAGCGAGTAGCAAAACCGTGACCTGACGGACAGAAACCGAATATGAGGCAGTACCGGCTGGACGAGTTAGCTAATATTATAATATAAAGCTCTCAGAATCTCTCAATTCTCTTCACTTAATCTCATGACCGTCAGAATATCAAACATGAGCCAGGAATGTAAGCTTTTCTGTTACTTCTTTCTGACTTTTCCCAACTCGTTTCCACTGGTTTGTTACGGTATCATACTGTCTTATGATTTTTGCTGGATTTCCTACTGCTACGCTCAAAGGAGGGATATCTTCGATGACTATGGAGCCAGCTCCTATAACTGAATTGTTTCCTATTTTTACTCCGGGAAGTATTACGGAATTTGCACCAATCCAGACATTTTTTCCGATGACCACGGGCTCAGTTTTAACACCTTGTCTTAGGAAGTTCTTTGAAACATCTTCGTAATGATGTGATTGCCCACTAATAAAGCAATTTTGGCTACATGCTGAATTTTTTCCTATCAATACCGGCCCCATTACTATACTGCCGATTCCAATACTTGCTCCATCTTCCAAAATAACATCACCATGCCATGTGCAGATCACAGACAAGCCTTCGATAAGTGTTTTTTTCCCCAACGAGAGTTTGTGACGTTCAAGGTGCATTGCTCGCGGTATAATATCGAGTCTTGCCCATAGACTGATTGATGATGGATATTCCCTCTCGATGTAAGCCAGCCTTGTAAGCACTTGAATTATGCTCAGATAGATGCTCTTGAATATATCTCTGGCTAATCCCAGAACCGATTTGAGTACAACGCGGATGCTTCCTACGCGATTACATATGGGATATGTTAGTTGTTTACTCACATGGCGCTCCTTCGCTAAAGAATATGGTCACTGATTCAAAACATTATTTGGTTACCCTCTTACTTCCTTTCTTTAGAAGAAAGTCTGATACGAATCGAAAAATCCCATCTCACCACATCTCCTCATAAACTGATGGTATTCTGCTAACTTTAGAAATATATGTCAAGAAAAAAGTCCTATAAAAATAGTATTTGGGCTATTTAGAAGTTCTTCATTAATCCCTACACAGAATCAGATCGAAGATCGTTTGTGAATTGTTGTAAAGGCATTCTAACTGACATTTTTCATTTTCTCGTTTATAACCATACATCTCCTGAACACCATCAAACAACAAGAGCGTATTTGTAGAAAGGAAATTTCCTAAAAAATACGTAGTCACCACAATAGGCAAATATTGATTTTTAGCCTCGAAACAATGAAAATACCCTGGTGGACACTTTTTTCGAAAAAGTTTCTGATTTTGTAGGTTACATTTCTGGGTTTACAATCACTGTATTATATTGAAATGGCAAACATAGCAGAAAAACACATTTTCATACTCGACGATGAACCTACAGTTCGCAAAGTCATCAAAGAAACACTGAAAGATTTGAATTATAAAGTAAGTTGCTTTGGAGATCCTGTTGAATGTCTTGTACATTTGCGTTCTAAAAAGTGCGATTTGCTCATTACCGACCTGAAAATGCCAAAGAAAGACGGTGTTGAAGTATTGGTGAATGTCCGGCACCAGGCTCCATTGATTCCTGTTCTGATGATGACAGGATATGGTGATATACCCACTGTAGTAAGAGTTATGAAAGCAGGAGCTGTAGATTTTATCGAAAAGCCACTTGACAAAAAGAACTTTGTACAGAAGATAAAATCAATCCTTAAAGAGCATACATCTACCCGCTCGGAATTAGTTATTCCTCTGATCCAAACTGAAAAGAAAGTCTTATAACTCGCCATCAACGGCAGAAACAATAGTGAAATTGCTGACCTATTACACTTTTCTTCATGAACTATTGAAGTTCATCGTGCTCACATCATGCATAAAATCGGTGTAGACAATACAATCGATTCTTTTAAGCGTGTTGCGTCAATGGGATAGGTCGGCTTGCGAGAAAAACAGCAGCCGGATGAGGACAAGCCAGATTATGTAAACGATTGACAAATCATCACTTAAACGCGATCTACTCCAAGTTGAGTTTTTTTCCTAAAAATACGTATTCAGCATATTTGACGTCAATAAATCGTTGTATAGTCGTGCTTTCCAACCACATAAAGATACACTTTTTAGTTCGCTTAAAAAATAAAAAAGCCCAAAATGTCGATATAAACGTTACACTATAGGTGCATAGTGGCACTATAATATAAACCATTGAACAAAAATGTAGCAATTCTCAATGTTTTTATGTCTCTATAGTTAACAAAGAATAGCATTATGTGTGTCTGAAATAAAAAATGACTTTTTGTATTTTGGAGAATTCAACTATGAAACAGTTCAGATCACGATTTAACTTGATTTGCGGATTGGTATTATTGCTTGGCGTTGCAAACGTCACATCAGGCGTTGCAACTATTCTGTCCAACGACAATTCCTCTGAAGCCAGCAAAGGTTTGATCAGTATTAGTAACGGGGGAGAGCCAATTCAAGGCAAAACAGACCTTGGCGACGCCCCCGACAGCACAAATAACAACGACAGACATATGAACGCATATCCCGCCGGCCATACTGGATTACCATACTCAATCAAGGCCAATTTCCCAACCGTATATGAGGACAGCAGCGGAACAGGACCTTATGGGCCAGTCCACGTGAATGACGAGATGGTGGCATATCTGGGTCGAGGGATCACATGGGAATCTGAGGCCGACCAAGGTCCTGATGAGGATCCCAGTAACAATATTATAACTGCTCCTGGTACTACTGCGAATCGCGATAACGGCGACGATGCCTTTGACCTCAAGATCCCGCTGAGTTTACCAAATTGTCGCTGGACCACACTTGAATATGAGGTTACTGTTGTAGACCCGAGCGTCGATCTCTGGGTTAATATCTGGTGCGACTGGAACCGTGATGGTGACTGGGACGATGTTGTCGATTGTTCAGTAGGTCCCGCACCGGAGTGGGCTGTGCAGAACCAGTTTTTGTATGATCTGCCGGTTGGGCTAAATATAATCACCTCGCCGGCGTTCCTGCCCTGGCATCCGGAGGACATTGAACATCTCTGGATGAGAATCACTCTTTCAGAGCAGCCATGGAAGACCGGCAGCAATCCTGGTGAGTTGGGCAATGCCGGCTCCGGACCCCGGGAAAAATACCTGATTGGTGAAACGGAAGACTACTACATTATCCCGGAGAAGACCGGTTCAATATGCAAAGATTATAACGGCGATGGTGTAATCGACATGGATGACCTGGCATATTACACAGAGCAGTGGCTGGATCAATGTCCATAGTATAAATTAGATTTCGAATATTCAATCGGGCTGTGAGCATCTGCTTACAGCCTTTTTTTTCTCAAAATACGTAGTCATCGCAGTTGTTCCTTGCTGATTCTATAGTTCTTTCTGTCTGTCCGAAGGAGATCATTTCTTCCAGAGCATCGTCTTCATAAGTAGAAGAATGTCCATTTTGAAATCTACCAGGTCTGTGTTTGCCTGGAGTAATCTTACCGTAAACGCCTCGATCGAGGCGCTTAGCAAGCGGATAAATCGGGAATAAAGTACGTATGATGTACGTGTTGATCTAAATCTGATGGCTCGGAAAGGATTCATGAAGCATTGTGGATATAGAGTGTGTTTTAACGCATGCGGTTCTAACAATGGGCGATACAGGACTTGAACCTGTGACCCCATGCGTGTAAAGCATGTGCTCTAGCCAACTGAGCTAATCGCCCCGAATTCGACAATAAAAGTACCTATTTTTAGTCCTTGCGTCAAGATTGTTTTTTATTTATATTTTTCGAACGTGATTATTTTTGTAAATGTGTTTCACAGCAAAATGAGGTGTTTTTATGGCAGTACTTGAAGCTATTCGTAAAAGATATTCCTGTCGGGCGTATCGGGATCAGAGCATTGAGCAGGATAAGCTCGATTGCATTTTAGAGGCGGCCAGGCTTGCGCCGTCGGCGAGAAATACACAGGATTGGCGTTTTGTAGTTGTCACAGACAAGGGAATCAAAGGCCGGGTTGCAGCGACAACAAACCGGCCGGAAGTTTTCGAAAAAGCCGGCGCAATTATCGCCGCATGCAGCAATAGCGACGAAATCATGCGATGCGGCCAGGCCATCGGGCCGATTGACGTGTCAATTGCGCTCGAACATATCTCTCTGCAGGCGGTGGAATTAGGATTAGGGACCTGCTGGATTGGCTCGTTCGATGCCGAGAAAGTCCGGCAAATATTAGCAATCCCTGATGATGTTGCTATCATTGAGTTGATGACCATCGGTTACCCTGCCGACAGCAGGCCCGAGCCGAAGCGTGAGCCCATAGACAATATCGTTTGCTACAATAAGTGGCAGTTCTGAGCTTTCGCCGAAAGCTGTATAAAAATATATTGATTTCCGGCAGAGTTCTTATAAAATAACACATTCGTATGTGGTCTCGGGGACGTAGTGTAACGGGAGCACGCCGCGGTCGCATCGCGGAAATGAGGGTTCGATTCCCTTCGTCTCCATCCTTGCATTTTGCACTGAGTCACAAGCTAACGCAACCAAATGCAAATCTGAGTTTTTATTATCTGTACAAAAAAACAACCGACAAATCCGCAAGGCGAAAGCTTCATCTGTTTTTTCCGAGTGGCGAGAGGCGATTCAACTCCTCAAACCAGTTGTGCACGCAAACCATCTGGTCCTTCGCATCCTTACTCCTCTTGACCATCAGAAACTTCCCATCTTCGGTCACATCGTAGTTTCTGCCAAGATTGTCTCCTGAGAGTATTATGTCGGATGATACGAATAGTTGTTCAGGTGCTCCTATGGGAAAATCACGCTCCGAAGTAACCTTCACAGCCATCATGCTGTTGCCGCTAATGTAATACAGCTCTTGCCCATCACATGACCAAACCGGATTTGTTGCTCCAAGGGTTGAGACCATCCACTGGTACTCGAAATCGGGGTATTCCCGAAGGTATATCTTTGGCTGACCCGACTCATCCGAAACGTAAGCAAGCCATCGGCCGTCCGGCGAGAAAGTCGGATTGTATTTACTGTACTCAGTGCGGAATAAAGGTTTCGGTTTTTCATCCCCATTCGGATCAATAATCCAAATATCATCCTGTGTCTTGAGATCCACTTTAGTACAGGCCAGGAGATTTCTGTTATGTGACCACGAATATGGTAACAGCATGACTTTAGGGGAAGGCTGGCTTACCAGCGGTTCTGCAGGAGCACTTGTTCCCACTGTCTTCCAAAACACACCCCCTTCCTCGGTTCTTTTTGACCAAAAGGCAACCCGCGTTCCATCCGTTGACCATTGAGGATTCCTGTTTGAACCGATCGTTGTAAGCTGGGTAAGCGTTTGAAGCTCTATGTTATAGACCTGTATCTGACTGGTGAATTCTTCCTGCGACAAGATCTCTATGGCTATTAGCCGGCCATCGGGTGACAAACAGGGATTCGAGTAAACGTCAGAACCAGTGCCTAATAAGGGCGTGGATACACCCTGACGGTCTACCCAGACTAATTCTCCTTTGCGAAATCCAAATCCTGAGATATATACCATGGTTCCATTACGGGAAACTGTGATCTGTGGAGTCCATCCGCCCCAGTCGAATCCAACATCGTCGTCAACAAGAGGGATCAGGGGATCATTAATCTTGAGTCTTGAAACATCGAATGGCGCCACCATCAGAGCCTTGCCTCTCGCAACGAGCAGGTGACCCGATCTGAGATACGTAGCGTAGGAAGCATTTTCGAGCACAACTTGCTGCTTGTAGGTTTCCATACAGAATGCCTCAATGCGCGAGCTGTGTGGTTCGTCAGTATAGACATGTGAATAAAGGACTGCATGGCCCCCGGGCAAGACTTGAGGGTAGCAGTAGTAGGCATTACTATCCTCAGGAGCCGGTACCAGGGTTTCTGTTTGTTGACTCCCATTATCTGGTATTCGCTCCAGACCCCAGTTAGGATCATGGGTAGCGAAGACTATGGTCCCGTCGTCTGCCCAGCTCCCGAACGCAGCAACCCCCCCCTGAATGTTCTTGTGCAGCGTCAAAGGCTCCCCTCCGGTAAGGGAGACTTTCTTTAGTAGTTGCTTGTCCGTGAAGAATCCTACCCACTGGCCATCGGGTGAGAAGAACGGATTGTGGGCGCCTATCGTTCCGGGAATTGGCTTGATTTTAAGGCTATCCATGGACCGCATATAGAGCCCAGTGTCTCCGTTGTCCAATTTTCCAACGTAAACCAGGCATGTGCTGTCAGGCGAGATAGCCAGAAAACAGTTCGGGGCCCTTCCTGAGTAAAGTGGTTTGTCTGCCGGCACATCGATCGGCAGTCGCAAGACAACCGGTGGTTCCGGAAAATTAGGCATCACAAAACCCATAAATATAGCACCGGCAATAAGTACGCCGATAATTGAACATGTCAAAGCAGCGAGAACAACGTCGCGTCGGAATAATCGAGAAACCGGAGCAACCTTGCTTGGTAGAGCAAACATCTCTAAGGTGCCGGATAGCGTTTCGTTGATTTCGATCACGGCGTCTGCAATGTCATGAAGCCGCCGCTTAAGGTCCTTCTCCAGGCAACGGCGCAACAGGATTCGAATATTGACCGGTGTGGCCTCGGGCAGGGAGTGCCAGTCCGGTTCGCGATCCAGAATGGCGACCAGTGTGTCTGAAAACGTCCCGCCCTCGAACGGGACTTTGCCGGTCAGCATCTCGTACAACACGCAACCAAATGACCAGATGTCACAGCGCTCATCGGTTTCCTGGCCTCGGGCCTGTTCCGGACTCATATAAGCCGGAGTGCCGATAACCCTGCCCAGTTCCGTGGTAGTGCTCCGCTGATCGGTTACCTGGCCACCAATAGCCTTGGCCAAACCGAAGTCAAGCACCTTTATTCTGCCTTCTGGTGTGATCTTGATATTGCCGGGTTTCAGATCCCGGTGTATCACATCATTCTCATGGGCGGCAGCCACCGCTTCAGCTATCTGCTGAGCGATTGATAATGCCTCTTGCGGTTTAAGCTTTGCGCAGGTGATACGCTCGGCCAATGTCTGGCCGGGAACGTATTCGAGAATAAGATAGCCGACGTCCTCGGTCTCCTGAAATTCTTCGTAGATTGTAGCTATGTTCGGATGATTCAAAGATGCCAAAACCTGTGCCTCGCGTGCGAATCGAGTCCGGGCCATGGGATTTTCCATCAACTCAGCAGGCAGGCTTTTTATGGCTACGGAACGATTGAGCCTGGTATCAAGTGCCAAGTAAACCACCCCCGCCCCTCCACGGCCAAGTTCCCTCTCGATACGAAACGGACCTATCTGCCCGCCCGGTTTTACGACCGAATCGTTAAAAAGCCATGTAGGTTCCTCTCCTCTCTCCTTTGGCTCTTTGTCATTTTGTTCCTTTGCTTCGCTCATCGGCATTCTCGTGTGAGCACAAACCATGCAGATTTAGATTATAATCCTTTCAGAAAATTACAACAACAGCTAAATTTATTATCTTTTCTGATATAACCCGCGTTAAAACAAATGCTTCTTTTGTTCACCAAATCCGGTTTTTTTTCATTGCCTGTGAAAATCGTTCATTTCTCCATGACTTATACATTTTTCTGTCGCAAATATGTCGAATCTCACACTTATTATGAGGATAAGTGCCCTCAGAGTCTGTATAAAAGATCAAAGAACTTTAAAGAAGTTTGAGATTCCTGCACTCAAGAATTGGATGTGCATTTTCATGATTCCTCCCACAGGTATTGACGGGAAAGGACAAACTCTGAGTATCAATCACGCCCCGTTCGAAAATCTTGTGGACGCGAATAACTAAGCGATACATCCAGAAAAAGTGTATCATGTGTACGATGCGTTCATTGATTTTCATGGTTTCTGTAATATTTTTGCCAAGCGAGTGGAGGGTTGCGCCAGTATCCAGGAACTGAAAAGCATCGGCCAGCGGATTATACATGCGACAGCATTCTCTGAGGCCCCTGTAAAGGTGGGGAGCAACGTATCCAAGGGATCTACATTCAAAAACGGAGAAGTGACACTGGAGTTTAAGGGCCTCAGCATAGTAGCCGGGATAACATGCAAATTAGTAGGCTATTATTCCTGAGAAAGCACGTTCAAGATGATCACGAAACCAAAGGCCGAACATGGAAATAAGTACCAAGGGAAGTTCTCACTACACGGACGATATGTACATCGATCTTACAATGAATTGAGGCAAAAAGGCAACTTTGGATGAGTTCGATGTTACCGAAGTGACTTTGCCCGGACCGCCGAACAAGCTAAATGCTGTTGTTGAGCGGAATGTACTCATTCGAAAATGTAACAGCAGACGAATTCAGGCGCTAATAACCTACCTTGAAGTTTACACAATAGGCTATCGACATAAATAACTGTACAGACACAGCAAAACCGGCCGCATACCCTGATTATACATATGTCGTTCTACAATAAGTCCGTCGATAATGAAAATCTTTTTAAGCGAGTGAACATGGATTTTGGCAGGGACCTCAATTCTAAAAAGGTAAGGAAGAAATTCTTCGATGACAACATTACCACTATTCAGCTTGGTGTAGCAACGATATTTTCAAGAAGTTTGTCCACCGTTTCAGGCGGGGATTCCGGTGCTGGTTTAAAATTCAAAGGCAAGAAGACGGTAAAGGTTGTACCCCGGTCAACTTCACTTTCAACTTCAATTGTACCACTGTGCAGATTTACGATTTTGTTAACGATAGCAAGCCCCAATCCTGTGCCCTGGGTCTGTTTGGCACACCTGTTGACTCGATAAAAAGGATCGAATATTTTTGGAAGTTCTTCTTTAGGTATTCCCATCCCTGTATCACTGACACTAACTACCCAGTCATTATCACCGCGTTTAACAAATACAGATACTCGGCCTTTCTCAGGTGTGAATTTTACAGCATTACCCACAAGATTCGTCAGGACCTGAATCATTTTTGCCCGATCAAACTCCGCTTTGGATAGGTCATCAGAATAAGTAAAAGACATTTCGATAGAGTTCATCCCGGCATAGAGTGTCATCGTCTCCTGAACCTCCAAGAGCACTTCCTTTATGTCGTGACTCTGTATATCCAGTTCCATTTTCCCTGCTCCAAGTCTCTGAAAATCCAGAACATCATTAATCAGAATGCTTAGTCTATCAGCATTTCTCTTTGCGATTCCCAGGAATTTCATTTGTTTCTTATTTATTGGGCCTGCTACTTCATCAAGGACAATGGCAATGCCTTCTATCATTCCGGTTAGAGGTGTTCGCAGTTCATGGGAAACTGTGGAGATAAACTGTGATTTTAATTCCATTGTCTCTTTCAGTTCCTCCTCTGCCCTCTTGCGCTGGGTGATGTCATTTATTGCGACAATCAGATGCTTGCGACCACCAATCATGACTGGTTTAACACTTACGCAGAACCAGGGCTTAATCTGTCGGTGGTCGACCAGAAGTGTCGGATGTATTTCAATTTCCCGAACTGATTGGCCTGAATCCAGCACACTGCTCATGGCTTTTTTCAGCAAACATCCTACACAAGCCGGCCCGAATCCACATCCTTCTTCACTATTGATGCTGTTAATACAGCCTAAAGCAAGACCGATCGGCCGATTGATGATTTGGTCATATTCTCTATGTAACATTTCCGTGATCGTATAGTTCACACGATCAACAATCTTATTCTCATCAGTCAACAGCATCCCAACCGGTGCCGCTTCAAATATTGCTTCTAGGTCATTTTGTTTTCTATCGAGTGCATCCTCCATTTTCTTCCGCTTAATAGCATTTTCGATTGCTTTCGGAACGGCTTTGAGATAGTTTAGATCGATATCTTTTGGTAAATAGTCATAAGCGCCGGCCCTCCATGCGTTAATTGCGACCTGCTCATCGGCAGCTCCTGTAGTCAGTATTATGGGGGTATCCTTAACCGTATTCAGGATATCGAGCGCTGTTCCGTCACCAAGAGAATAATCGGATACTATGACGTCAAACTTATCGGATTTCAATATCTCTCTGGCTTCGGATACGGACCGGGCTTCTGTGCAGTCATACAACAGCTTTTGGTCGTTGATAAAGCGCTGGAAAGCCATGCAGTCGAGTTCGTCGTCTTCAATGAGTAAAACTTTGTATTTTGTATGTTCCATTAACACAGCACCCGGCTTGATGTATTAACTGAGTTTTTGTTTCTCAATCCTCACAGATTCTTTATACGAATTAACTATGCTTTAATTTATCACATAATCATTCTTCAGAACTCTGATGACCCGAACAATGCTTTAATTCTTCACTGTTTCTATGTGTTCGCTCTGGGTGTTGTAGTGTTCTATAGCGTTTCGGATAATCGCTCTAAATTCTTCCCCTTCCTGTAGGTTCCAGGGCTTTGGAATGAACTTAAAAACACCCTCTTGATGAATCGCCTTCGTCAGATCGGTTGTATTCGTATAGCCTGACAGTACCATCTTGACGATATGGGGATACTCTTTTGTGACGATTTTGAGAAGCTCGATTCCGTCCATCTCAGGCATACGTATATCAGTTACCAATACGTGAACATCTTGATGACTTAGGATTTGTAGTGCTTCTTCGCCGCTTCTGGCAAAAAATACATTATACGGTTCATCCAGGAGATCTCTTGCTATGGACCTCAGAACTATACAGTCATCATCCACAAACAATACGGTTCTCTCTCTCATGCCTTGACACCTCCGATTCATTTTTAATCTTTTTTCTATATTGCGGGAGTTTCATTGTGAATTTAGTTCCTTTGCCGACAGAACTATCCACAAGGAGATTACCCTTATGTTTTGACACGACAATATCGTATGATATGCTCAATCCCAGACCCGTGCCATACCCGGCAGGTTTGGTTGTAAAGAAAGGATCGAATATGTGCGGCAAGTTGTCAGGTCCAATACCAGGACCATTGTCTGATATCTCACAGACTACATCGTCATGCGTTGCATATGTCCTTATTTCAATGCATCCTTTCTGACTTCTTTTTTGGGATTTTATGGCATGAGCGGCATTAATAATAAGGTTGAGAAGCACCTGGTTTATCTGTCCTGCATTGCAGATAATTACAGGCACTTCGGAGAGATCTGTTTTGACATCAATCTCGTATTTGACTTCATTATTAGCCACAATAAGTGTTGTCTTGATGCCATCATTGATATTGTATGTGTCAAGGTTACCTAACTGGTCAACTCTCGAGAAGTCTCTTAATGTTTGCACAATATTCGAAACTCTTTTAAAGCCTTCTCGCGAGTCATTAAACAATCCAGTGATATCTCCAAGGATAAAGTCAATTTTCATCGAACTCCGAGTTTTATTTATAACACGCAGCTTGTCCAATAATCCCGATTTTTCCGTAGCGTCAATATCGCTGGTCAACTCGGCATACATTTGAAGCAATTCCTGCATTTTTGTCACATAATTTTCCAGTGCCTCGAAATTGCTGGAGACAAAGCCTATTGGATTATTCAATTCGTGTGCGATACCTGCTGCAAGCTGTCCGATGGATACCAATTTCGCATTTTGCACGCGTTCTGACTGCATTTCTTTCAACTCTATATTCGCCTTTTCCAGTTTTTCACAAGCGAGCTTTGCCCTCTGCTCTGCTCTTTTACGATCCGTGATTTCTAGGCTGAGATTATCTATCGAAGTAGTTGTCCTCTTTAGATCGTCGACCATCTTGTTGAAAGAAGCTGCTACCTGGCCGATTTCATCGGTTGACTTGATCTCCACCTTGGTATCTAAATTACCTTTACCTGTTTCTGTCGCAGCGGCTTTCAGTTTCTGGAGAGGAATGTAGATTGAACGAGCAATGACAAAACCTGAAACAAGAGCCAATAGTAAAGCGATTAAGGTGAATATAGAGACCAGCCGCCTGCTGTATTTAGCTATGCTTTGTGTCTGTTTCATTGAGAAACTTACTGTTCTGCTGTAATTAGCGAGTGCTTCATAACGTTCAACCTCGCTTCTGTGGGCATAATCTTCAAGATTTTGTTCTTGTATTTTTTTTTGGTCCCAGTACCTGCTACTCTCTAATATCTTTATGGCTTCCTTAGCCATCCCATTATTGACGGATCCGATAGAAGTGTTTTCCATATCCGCAAGGGTGAGGTTTGTCTCGTTGACATTTGAAAGTAATCCCTTGTTTCTTTCTTTTCCTTTATCAATTGCTTCGGTTATCAAGCTGTCAAATTCTGACTTGGCGTCCCTGTAGCGTTGTTCCCACATCTTATCCTGGGTGAAAGCATAATTTCTTACTGCCTGAGTCGCAACCTCATCATGGTAGCGTATGGCTTGAGCAATGCCTTCCAAATGTGCCGTCTCATTCATTGATTTTAAACTTCCCGGTATATCTATATTCAATGGGGCGGAGATTTGACTAAGCTGGTACAATGAGACATGACCTACAACAGCGGCCCACATAGCGATCGCAAGAAATCCAAGATTCAATCTTTGGCTTATTCGCACTTTGTATATCCTATGTCTTTTGTTGCTCCCTCACATCCAGCCAAGAGGTTCAGAACAAATCTGGTATTTTTACCTTCCATGTTCCTCTTCTGTCCTCCTGTACTCGCAATTTCCGTTGCTCCGCCGGCATAAAACCTTTGCTGAAAGACTTCAATATCGGGCAAGATTATAATGCCAGATCACAATCCCTGATTTCCACGTATCGGCAAATATCAAGAAAAACTTAACTGAATCAACATTTATCAATGCAAAAACGCGTATTTTCACCTAAAGTACATATTTGAATAAATCCTTCTCGAAAGACTACTAAGAAACAGGTGATTCATGTCAAAGAACGGCCCTAAGACCTACTCCCCCACCATTGTTAGAAATATCTGCTCGTATCTCATGTGAAGTTTTCACTAAAAAAGACTCTTATCGGTCATTGGCAGGATGCCTGGCAGTGGAATCACACTCCAGTGCGTTTATCCTTAAGTGGTAACATTGAGCAGCCGATACTGTTTACAGACTATTTCAGCAATCTTCGGTGTTAGGGTGTACACATTACAATGGACACTAATAATCAGTTAGTTTCGTTTCTTACTGAAGAGAAGATTCTCGATGAGGGAACACTTCGAACTGTAATCGACAAGCACGAAAAGACGGGACAGAGTTTAATTACCATATTAAAAAAGGAAGATCTTCTTGATGAAGAACAGTTAACAAAAGTTGTTGCGAATACAAACGGAGTCGAGTTTGTAAATCTAGCACCCGAGATGGTGGAGCCTATGGTGGCTCATCTGGTGCCTTACGAGATGGCCAGTCGGCACAACGTGATTCCGATCAAGAGAGAAAACGACAAACTGCGCGTTGCAATGAGTTCTCCTCTCAATCTGTCCGTCCGGGACCAAATCGAAATGAAGACCGGATACAAGGTCATTCCTGTTGCCGCAACACCCACTGCAATAAAGCGTGCAGTACATTACCATTTCGACGTAACGAATGTGACAAAGCAGGCCATAGTCTCGATGCGGCTGCAGGAAGGGCCGGATAAGAATATCCAATATGATGAGCAGGAACGGATAAAAGCAGGCGACTCTCCTGTTGCCAGGCTCGTTTCTTCTATAATAGGAGGCGCTATCGACACCAGAGCAAGCGATATACATATCGAGCCGCAGGGCTCTGATATACGGGTGAGGTATCGCGTAGATGGAACCTTGCGCTTATCACTCAATGTGCCTTTGTCGGTACAGCAGGAAATGGTCTCACACATCAAGATTATGGCAGATATGGACATTTCCGAGCGAAGAGTTCCTCAGGATGGTCATGTAACGACGACTCGCGACGGCAACAAGTACGATCTGAGAATATCGTCTCTGCCGGCAATAACAGGAGAGAAGATAGTAATCAGGATTCTCAATAAGGAAGCAGAGAAGTGGTCGATAGACCATGTAGTAACTTCGCCTGATGACAATCAAAAACTCAGAGCAATAGTTGACGCTCCTTACGGAATGTTCCTGCTGACCGGCCCGACCGGATGTGGAAAAACCACAACGCTTTATGCAATCCTTCAGCTACTCAATATTTTAGACAGAAATATTGTCACTGTTGAAGACCCCGTTGAATATCGCCTTGATGGTATTACGCAGGTACAGGTTAATCCTGTCGCTGGAAGGACCTTTGGCCGGGCCCTGCGTAGTATCCTCCGGCAGGACCCGGACATCATCCTCATCGGTGAGATTCGTGATGTTGAGACTGCCGAAATAGCAGTCAGTGCGGCTCTGACCGGGCACCTGGTTTTAAGTACTTTGCATACAAACGATGCTGCAGGCGCAATTTCACGTCTAATGAACTTCGGAATAGCGCCGTTTCTTGTCGCTTCAGCTCTGCTGGGGACCGCAAGCCAAAGGCTGATCAGGACAACCTGTCCACATTGCAGGCAGGCTTATAAGCCCTCTGTGCGTGAAATGAAGCTTCTATACGAAAAATCCCATCCGAAAGGGAAGACTGAACTGTTTAGAGGAAGCGGATGCGAAGCTTGCGGTAAAACCGGATATCACGGACGTAAGAGCATTTACGAGATACTGCGAATTACACCGACCATAAGGAAGCTTATAGTTCATGGAAGCAGCGATGGTGAAATTAAGGAGCTGGCTATAACCGAAGGCATGAGAACACTTCGCCAAAGCGCGGCCGCCGAAGTTCTCAGCGGTATAACAACACCGGACGAGCTTACACGCGTTGTTGAAGTTTAAGGGCAGTTTAATGTCAGTTTACGAATACACTGCAAGAGATGGAACAGGAAAAGAGTTTAATGGCTTTTATAGCGATATCGACAGCGTCTCGGCACTGAGAGACGAACTGGCCAAGATGGGCTATGAGCTGGTCAAGACTCGAAGGACAAAAAAAGCATCAAAAAAACAGAGGATAAGACAGGCCGATGTAGTGGCTTTCGCATATCAGTTTGCAGGGATGTGTTCGGCAGGACTGCCAATCGCCAAATGTCTCGGAACATTGGAAGAACAGGCGGAAAATCCGGCCTTCAAGTGTGTAATCGCCGAGGTCAGACAGGAAATCGAGGCCGGCTTAAGTCTCAAAAAAGCATTCGAGAAACACAGAAAGCTGTTCTCCGATTTCTTTCTGGGAATGGTAGAGGCCGGCGAATCCTCAAGTAAACTGCCCGAAGCCCTCAATCTGAGTGCCGAATATCTTGAAAAGCGGATGGAGCTCAAACGAAAGGTCAGGTCAGCTTTTGCTTATCCGGTTTTCGTAGGCGTTGTCTGTCTTTTGGTTCTGGCCGGCCTGTTGGTGTTTGTCGTACCTGTTTTTGCAAAAATATACCAGCAGTTGCACGTAACACTACCGGGCCCCACGCTGCTTCTGGTGGGCTTAAGCAGCCTTATAAGGCACAGGTGGTGGGCAATTCTTCTTGCTCCGGTTCCGGTGGTTTTCGTATTGCAAGGCGTTATAAAATCGCCCTTGTTCAGAGCAAAATTGGATGTTTTCAAACTGAATATGCCGGTTTTTGGCAGGCTGAACAGCCTGGTCGTAGTTTCACAATTTACACGCACCTTCGCGATGCTGGTTTCGGTTGGCGTACCCTTAATCGAGGCCCTGCATGTGGCAAGTGCAGTCGCCAACAATCACAAAATCACCGAGATTGCCGATGAATTGCAGGCCTCAATCAAGGCGGGCAATTCCGTTGGTTCATCACTGAAGAAATATGATATCTTCCCACCCATGATTATACAGTTGGCGACATCCGGCGAGGAAGCGGGAGAATTGGCGGAAATGCTCAACAAAGGGGCCGATTTCATCGACAATGATATTAACAGGACGACCAATGCTTTGATTGCAAGACTGGAGCCGGCCTTGACGGTTGTTATGGGCACAGTCGTCGGCGTTATCCTGATGGCCGTATATCTGCCAATGTTCGATTATATGCAGCACCTGAAATAATCTGAATCCAGCCAAAAGTTCATTCCTCACTTGTCATGCTGAGCCGAAGGTAAAGTATCTGGGAAGCTGATTGATCATTTGCATTTCAGATTCTTCACTTCGCTATGCTTACCCTTATACGTACTTTAAAAAAATTTGAACGTATCCAATGATTTGTCATCCTGAGCGGAGCGAAGGATCTGGGATTTGAATAAGCGTTAGAGATTCTTCACTTCGCTATGCTCCGTTCAGAATGACATTCATCTCATTTTATTTTAGGCGCTTAATCCAACCCAAAACTCAGGCTTGTTCAATGTCAACAAACAAAGGGCTGTAAGCGGATGCTCACAGCCCTTTAGTTCAATAATTCAATTGTACATACATTCGATATTGTGTTTTTCCAGCAAACCTAAATCGTTTGATCCGATTTACCTACGTCCACGTTTAACTCACAATAGAGAAATTATACAATTTGCAACGGCGATTAGGTAATCGGCATTTGATTCTGGAATCTTATCGCCGCTTTGTGCTTCTACGGCATTAATGAAAGCCTGCATCTTGTTGATTGCATCCTGTCTCTGTCCTGCATTTTTTGCTTCCAGGGCATCCAGGGCGTTTTGAAGCTTTGCATCGAGGCTGTTGTTAATCCCGTTCTCCAAGTTCAAAGAAGCCACCGTCTCAATCAGTTTTTCAAGCCGCGATTCCGGATCCGGATAGACATAGAGCCATCCATCCTGATCTACCCAAGGAAGAGCATCCTCTCCGCCGGAGAATATATATGGAATTTCAGTATCTCCAATACCATCACAGTCTATATCTAAACCGTCATAGTCGCTCCAGTAATTGCCGCCTATAGATAAATCCAGATAGAATATGTTGCCTGTGCTGGTTTCATCACCAGATGCCTGCGTAACATTATCAATGAAGTTGTTGTTGTAGATTGTATTTTCGTTGGATGAAGACTGGAAGTAAATTCCTTTTTCATTATTCGATATCGTATTGCCGATCAGTGTGTTGTTGTCACTGCCAATGATAAGTGCGATTCCAGTGGCGGTGGTTGACGTGACGATGTTGTCTGCAATTACGTTGTCGTCGGAACTATCCAACTGGATTCCAGCTGAGATGTTCAATTCGATTGTGTTGTTTGTCACGGTGTTATAGTAGGAATTAACGAGTGCGATTCCACGCTGGGATCCAGTGACAATTACATTTTTAATTGTTACGCCGGATATGCCGAAAAGGTAAATTCCATTGTCCGATTTAGCCGTTACCGTGTATCCGGCCCCATCTAAAGTGATCCCATCATCCATTATTTGGATTTTTTCGGATACAGCATTAGCCAATGTACATGTTTTAGTTGACAAATCCCAGGTACCTATTGAAGTAGCATCGCCACCAGTTGTATCATCTCTGATGTACTTTGTCGCGGATGCGATAGTAGGCAACAAAGCGATAATTATACATAGTGTTATTAACTTGTTCATTTTAGTTCTCCTTGCATAAAAATTTCTGATTTTTTATTCTTGCTGCGGACTGGTCTCGGTTCTTGGTGGGGCCTGTTCACAGCACACTATCTATTAGATTTGTTTCATAGACACTCTCCTTAAAGTGATTTTACGACAATCTCTATCGCTGCTGACCCCCCTCAGCAAATAGCCGTTTTCAACTCCAAATACGAAATCCTAAAAAACATGGGCTAACATACAGCCATGCCTAAGATATCGGCTAACGCCCGAAAAATACTCCATTCTTTATCGGATGCCTGTCGGCGTATTGGCCTAAAGGGCCTGTAATAACTCCTCCTGGCAGCAATATTTTGCCGGGATGACTCCAGTTAGCTACATTTTACCATGTATTCATTTATTACAGCGAATGAGAATCCAAAATGTTGATTACTTTTTTCAAAAAAAAAAAAAGCAAAAAAAATGAAAAAAGCACATAAAACCTCATATGGATCACGCTGAATTCATAGCCTAAGAGCTTAACTATCAAAGACTTAGCTAAAAGTTGCCCAATTCTTCAAAATCTCCGGATTAAGGCAAAAAAATTCATAAAAACGTCCAATAAAATGGCGTGTTTCGGAAGATTACAAACCCGGACACTACCCTGTGAAAGGGATTTTGAACTCAAACATTTCTCGTTTTAATCACCTAAAGCTTGTGCTCTATTATGCCGATAGTGCAGGATACCAAAAGGAAAAGCAAGCGCAAGCATGGAGAGGATTTACACAAATTAAAGAGTAAACAGTTTCTTACATGACTGAATGGGGATCCTGTTCTAAATAGAAAGGAAAAAAGATGAGAAACAGAAAAGGTTTTACGCTGGTCGAGTTGA
>Ga0209536_100001349_pt1 | contig 40920 bp, 50 predicted proteins | sample DeeMarSeWOR28_12_FD_187461 | JGI IMG/M metagenome (GOLD analysis project Ga0209536, IMG submission 187461) | Marine sediment microbial communities from White Oak River estuary, North Carolina - WOR-2-8_12 (SPAdes) (version 2) | ecosystem: Environmental > Aquatic > Marine > Intertidal zone >... | reverse complement strand
GCAATTCAGGTACCTAGTTCTATGCGGCAGTCTTCACACAAGTTTTGTCCATCGGTGCCTTTCAAGTTTTCCGAGAACACTCCACAACTGTCACAGTATCCAGAGAGGGGTGTTTCTTCATCTTCGGTTTGCTCCGCATTCACAGCATCTTCAAGACGCGTTTTTTCCTGAATTATCTCTATGAGCTCTGGCATAACACTCAGAACGTCTCTGCTTGAAATCACACCCACAAGATTGCTTTTGTAAATCACTCCAAGGCGCCTAATGTCCAAGCGGCTCATTTTCCTAGCAGCTTCGCTTATAGTTGCTTCGGGCTGAATCGTGACTAAAGGAGCTGTCATAATTTCCTTCGCTCTTGTGGAATCTGCCAAAAGATTTTTCGCTAGAACCCGGCTCACTAGATCACGTTCGGTTATTATGCCAACAGGTTTTCCTGCTTTGCTTAAGATTATTACACAACCTAAATCGTTTTTGTCCATAAGAGTAGCAACCTTGTTTGAAGTAGCATCTTCATCCAACGTTACCACTGGACTACTCATTATATCTTTGACGAGCATTTTTGCACTTAGTCCAATGTCAGACATCGCTTTCAGACTCCAAAACAGCTTCTGTCGAGCCTTGGTTTCCAATTGTGAAAGTAGTAATCGCACATTTAAGAGTTGCTAACTCATATCACAAAAAAATGTCGACGGATGCAGCATGCAAGTTTTATTAATATGTGGAAAAAATGCAATACCTAAGAATGATTCGAAAGCTACCTTTGCTTATGTCTTGCATTCACGAGCAGATATATAAAGCAGTTATTTTACTATTTGCGTATAGTAGACCTAGAGGTCAAAAGTAATGCCATTTAAACGTAAGAGTCGAGGAAGATCAAAAGGAAGCAAAGGAAGCAGTGGCCAAGTACAATGCATTAGTTGTGGGCAGATGGTGCCGCGTGACAAGGCTAAGAAGTCTACACGCAGAGTGTCTTTTGTAGAGCCCCAATTAGCTAAGGAGCTAAGACAGAAAGGAACGTACATGTCTTCGTGGGTAGATACGAAGTATTATTGTATTTCGTGCGCGGTACATCGAGGAATAGTGAAAGTTAGAGCCGAAAACGAAAGACGATCACGATATAGAAGAAGACGTTAATTTTCTGGCGAATTACTTTTTTTCTTTAATGTAGAGTAAACATGTATAACTCTTTGTAGAACTGTAAAGTTTGAGAGAATTGCTAACAGAATTATGCCATAGTTTAAGGCTTCAATCCAGAACACCGCCGCAATGCTAGCTACTCCCAAAATAAGCATACGTTCAGCTCTTTCAGCTATGCCTATTGATTCCATTTTTATATCTGCTGCTTCGGCTCTTGCTCGGCTGTAACTCACCATCACCGAACCCACCAAAGAAGCTAATCCCCAAATCGGACTGCATAGTCCGCCTACTATCAATCCTGCATAAACAGCAGCATCAGCATATCTATCTAAAAGAGAATCCAGAAAGCCTCCAAATATGCTTGTTTGTTGATAGATTCTAGCAATAACACCATCAAGCACGTCACAGAATCCTGATGCGAAAAACAGAATCGTGGCTAGAATAATCCACAAAGGTTGACTTTGAGACACTGCAAAGGTGAAAGCTGAAAGCATTGCCAAAATCAATCCTATTAGGCTTACAATGTTCGGAGTTAATCCAATTTTGTGCGCAGCTTTGGCTTCTAAAGTCAATATGTTTTGAACTCTTTTCTTCAATTTGCTTAGCAACTTTAGATCTCTATTTGGTATGTTAGAGCGTATTATTTAAGCTGGACTCCAATATGGTTTACGTCTCAACCAAGCAAATAGATTCTTCACAAGAAGGTTTGGCATTTGATGTGAAGCCACGTATAGCGCGGGGCTTTGATTGTTTGTTGTCTTTTTTTAGCGGATCGTATCCCGTAAGCGTATTTATAAGTAAGATGCATTTTATGTAGAACAGTAACGTTCCGTCGCAGACAAAAATCCATAGACGGCAACGTTACACGTAAGAAACAACAAAAAGGAGTGAAGAAAATGACTGATAACGCGGATGTTGTCTTCGTCGGAAATAAACCCCCAATGAGTTATGTGCTGGCAATAATAACAAGTTTCTCCTCAGGTAGCTCAAAGGAAATAACCTTGAAAGCTCGTGGTCAAGCAATAACTACAGCAGTTGACGTAGCCGAAATAGCCAGAAATCGATTTATCACAGACTTGAAAGTGAAAAATATAGCTATCGGAACGGTAGAGATGCCGCCAAGAGAAGGCCAAAACAAATCCAGAATGGTTTCGACTATGGAAATCACGATGAGCAAAGAGTAAACAGTGGAAACGAGCGAAGCAATTAATATCAACATTTCAAACTTTCTTTTATTTTTTAATGCTCCGAATATTTCTAATACAAAGGTTTTTGAAAGCTCTCCCAATCACAAGATTAATAGCCTAAGTAAATTCAAAATAGAGTTAGCTCCGTGAGAAAAATGTTAGATATTAAACTTATCCGCGAAAATCCTGAGTTAGTAAGAAATAATCTCATGAAACGAGGGGCTCCTGAAAACGGCGAAATGCTAGAAGCATTAATTGATTTGGACAAAAAATGGCGGCAGAAATTGACAAAATTGAACGACCTCCGCCATAAAAGAAAAATATTAACTGCTGAAATTGGAAAACTGAAGAAGGCGAAGAAAGAAACTGGTAAGAAAGTTGAAGAAGCAAGAATTCTTGATTCTGAAATTAAGTGTATTAATGCAGAAGTAGTTGAGATAGAAGAAAAAACGACCTCTTATCTTATGCGTATTCCCAATTTGTTACATGATACTGTTCCAGTTGGCGAGGATGAAAACGACAACGTTCTGGTTAGAAGTTGGGGTGTCGTACCGAAGTTTTGTTTTCCAATTAAGAATCACATAGATCTAGGCTTAGATTTAGATATAATTGACATAGAAAGAGCCGGAAAAGTCACAGGTTCAAGATTCTTCTACTTGAAGAGGGAAGGCGTGCTCTTGGATATGGCTCTAATGAGTTTTGCATTGGAGGAAATTGTGAAGAAAAACTATTTGCCTGTAGAGCCTCCGTACCTAATGAGACGAGAGCCATATGAAGGCGTAACGTCGCTGAGCGATTTCGAAGATGTATTGTATAAAATCGATAACGAAGACCTGTATCTCATAGCAACTTCAGAGCATCCAATGGCTGCAATGTTTATGAATGAGGTCTTGAAAGAGGAGGATTTACCTCTTAAACTTGCAGGCATAAGCACATGTTTTAGAAAAGAGGCTGGTGCCCACGGTAGAGATACTCGTGGTATGTTTCGAACTCATCAATTTAACAAGATAGAACAGTTTGTTTTTTGCAAACCAGAGGAATCCTGGGATCTACATGAAGAGCTGCTCCGTAATGCGGAGGAACTTCTTCAGAAGCTTAATTTGCCTTATCGCGTGGTTAACGTTTGCACGGGAGATATTGGAACCGTGGCATCTAAGAAATATGATATTGAAGTTTGGATGCCTGCTCAAAATGCATATAGAGAAGTTATATCATGCAGCAACTGTACAGACTACCAAGCAAGAAGGTTGGGCATTCGTTATAGGGAAAAGGAAGGCGCACCACCAAAAGGATTTTTACATACATTGAATTCAACTGCTATTGCTACAGGCAGAACAATTGTTGCAATACTAGAAAACTTGCAACAAGAAGATGGCACTGTTGTTATTCCTAAAGTCTTGAGAAAGTACATGCATGATATTGAGAAGATAAACTTGAAACGGTAAACCTTTTAATATCGCTTTGAGATTGTTGATGGCACGTTCGGAGGATAAACTTGTCTTCGAAGTCTAAACGTTTACGCGATAAATGGCGAGGGAAAACTTGGTATTTAGTAGTGGCGCCACCGTTCTTTGGGAACGTGGAGTTAGGCTCGTTACCAGCAGAAAAACCAGATCAATTGATCGGAAGGGTAGTCGAAGCAACACTCTACGATATCACCAGCGACTTTTCGCATCAATACTTAAAGATGTTTTTCCAGATAAGCGAACTTGATGGAAAAACCGCTCATACTTTATTCAAGGGTCATGAATATTCCCGAGATTATTTGCGAAGTTTGGTGAGGAGAAGGACAACAAAGGTTGACGGTCTCTTCAATATAATTACTAAAGATGGGTACAAACTGAGGGTGGCAGTTTCAGCTTTAACGCTTTCACGGATAAAAACATCTCAAGAAAAACTCATTCGTGACATGATGGCAAAAACTGTTTACGAAAAATCAGCGTTATTAACACTTGATCAATTTGTTCAAGAAATGGTCCTTGGAAAAATTGCTTCAGATGTTTACAATAAAGCAAAGAAAGTGTCACCTCTCAGACATGTTGGCATAAGAAAATCCAAGTTGGTAGCTCAACCTTCTGAGATACCACTGCAAGAAGTGCAACCAGCTCAATAGAGTAGTGATTTTTTTCCGATCCGTATTTCTCGTTTTCTCATGGTTTTTGTGTTTACTAAGGCGAAATATCTTTAGATATATGTAATGTTGTCTAGAAAGCAGGGGAGTTATTGTTTTGAAGCGAGCAGGTGTTCATGAAAAAGGGGCGTTTTCTGTTTCAGACTTAATAAATAACGTCAGAAGGAGCAACAACTGTGAAAAGACAGGCGCGATGGCGCTTTTCATTGGTGTAACTCGTGGTGAGACTATAGAAGGAAAAAAAGTCAAGAAGCTCAAGCTGGAAGCGTATGAGGAAAAAGCGAATGAAGTTCTCGACAGTATTTGTGATGACTTGTCTAAGAAAAAAGGCATTATTAATGTTCAGATTCACCATTTGCTCGGAGAATTCGAAGTTGGAGAAGATCTAGTATACGTTTTGGTAGCTGGTTCCCACAGAACAGACGTTTTTCCAGTATTGCGAGAAGCTGTGGAGCGATATAAAAATGAAACGCCTGTATTTAAAAAAGAATATATTATTGACGCTAAAGGCTCAGCAAGCGAATATTGGGTGTCAGAGAAAGGATAAAGGCAGAATAAAGAAGCCCAAAATTGAAGCTAAAGTCGCGAACGCGATAGCAAAAAGAATCGAATAGGATTGTCCTAACGAAGATTGTGCTGGAAACCTGAAGTGGGATTTATTCTGAGCTGATTTTCTAAATAGAAATGGTAGTGCTCTATAGACTATTAGTGGAGGCTAAATAAACAGGAACCCGAAGTATTTGACATAATTGAAGTTAATAAGGAAGGGTTATATGTTGTCTATCCTCAAATAATATAAACGGAGGTTTTATCCGTGGAACGAAGAAGCTATAATTGGTTTGAAAAACGCCGGAAAACAAAAGGTTTAGAACTGGCTCACGACCAGATAACTAAAGCTTTTGACACAGTAACATTACTTCATAAGGCAACTAAAAGCTTTTCAGAAGGAAATTTGTTAGAAGCAAAAAAGTATATTGAAAACCTTTATGAGGCTGAAGAAGAGGTTGACAAATTACGAACTGATGTCTTCATGGAACTTTCCAAAGGTATTGCTCTAGTATCTGATTATCGCGAAGACCTTTTGCACGTAGTGAAAAGATTAGACACCTTAGCGGATCACACGAAAGATGCGGCAAGGTGTCTGGAAATGCTTGCAGAAACAAAAATCCCAAAGGAACTATGCGAAAAAACAGTATTCATGACTTCAAAACTTGTGGAAACAGCTCAAACATTGCGCATTAGTATCGAAAAAATTTCGGCTAATCCAGATGAAGCAATAGAACAAGCAAAGAAAGTTGGAGAAATCGAACATATCCTTGATGAAGAGTACCTCAGAGCAAAAAGCCTATTTGTGAAGTATGGAACAGAACTTAACTGTGGGGCCATGGTGATCTTCGACGACTTAATCGAATTCATTGAACATGCTGCAGATATGTGTGCGGATACAGCAGATTATATCCTTGTGCTATCAAGCAGAGAATAAACTCAAAACTTCCAGAACATGCTGTCCGTTTCTTTTTTGCTATCTTTAGGGTTTACAACAGACTTTATCCAATTTATTCCAACTAATTGCAATACTTAGGGAAAGTCATCTATTTGGGAAGCAAACCAGGGTTTCTTGCTTTTAAGATTGCTCATTCTGCTTGTAGTGGAGTTGTTGCTTCTTTGTCCGAAACCTTAATTGATTACCGTTTTATTTGCGTGGCTTAGGTTGTATTCGAGTTGAAGTTCGGGACGTATGTATATAAACCGCAAAAAGCCGCAGGTTTTGATTTTCACGTTTTGCGTGTTAAATTGGAAACTGGTGATAGGATCGCCCCAGTTCAAGACATGTATAGCAACATCGCCGTTTTCGCCGATAACTCGGTCACGCGAGCTCATCCTGACTGGATTTCACAATCGCCTCTTGGTCCAGCACAAATGGGAAACAGCAACTTTAACATTTATTGGAATGTTGTGTGTGCCACGCAACCCGACCATCGGGCTGAACAACTTGATTATATAGAGGAAGTTGATCGTGCCTCTCTAGGCGTGTGGTTGAATAGCCAATATTTTGCTGACCATAGTCACTGCACATGCCCCCGCTGTAAGGAACGCTGGAAGAAAAGCGGACTCGGTTGGCTTGAATGGCGCAGAAAAGAAGTCACTGACTACATTAGCCAAGTCAGAGAACGTGTGAAAAAGGAATTGATTATGTGTATACAGCCTGATCCAATAACCGCATATGAGCGTTACGGCGTTGATTTTAATGATCTTGCCAAGTACGCTGACGCCTTCAATGTTGTAATGTTCAGTAAGAACTACGCAACACCTTGGTACTGGGAGATGCTGGCTCGCGGGTTTAAGAAACTTCTCAGGAAGCCTATATACATAAGCCTATACGTTTTCGGTCCAGGCGATACAGCAAAAGATGTACCATCAGCATCCGAGCTTCTAACTGTTAGCGTTCGATGCGCGCGAACAGGCATCGATGGAATTCTCTACCTATCAAATGGCGCGAGCCAAATCCAGGACTTCCAGAAAGCAGCTGTTGACAAGGTTGAGCTTCGCAGTCGTTTGAAAAGCTATGGTGGTAAACCTGTCCAAGAAATTCTGGACTTAGTAAAAAGCTGGGAAAAAATTGTAGGGTAAGTTTACACCGTTCACTGCAAGGATTTTTTAAGTGTTAACAGGTAGGACATAACATCTTCGATTTTTGGTTCAGAAATCTTCAGGGCAAGCTGAATTGTAGGTTTGGGCTTAGAACCTGAAGACTGCAACGTTTCTAAGGCATTGCTTATATTTATTAGGAGCGAATCCCAGGTTATCTTCGCTTTTTTTCCTTCCAGAGTATACAAAGTGAGAACATGAGTGCTGATTTTGTTTAACGTTTCTCTAAATCCTTGGAGTGTATTAATAATTTGCGAGCTTTCATTATTTCCTGCAAGATACTCTTTAAGGGTTAAGTACTGTTTTTCTAAGGTTTCGATTTCACCGTAAAGTTTAGTTTTTATTATTTCATCTGTTCCGTCTCGCATAACCTGTCAACTCTCCTTCTAGGTCCAACACAGAAATACATAAGACTTTATTCTTAAAACTGTATTTCGTTTTTTTAAATCATAGTCTTGTCTCTTTAGGATTTAGAGTTGCATCTTGGACAAAATTAGGGCTAGGTTGGCACCTTCAATGGTAAATTTTAAACTATGAGTGAAGGAAATCCATTCCTAAGAGGAAATGGGCAAAGGAAAATTACTTAATGTAAGCGGGCCCGCTGGGATTTGAACCCAGGATCTCCGGCTCCGCAGGCCAGTGTCATAATCCGTCAGCACGGAAAAACTCCAATGATACTGGATTTACCCGTTGTACTAGACTACGGGCCCGCATACGAAGACTACAACAAAAGAATAATAAAAACCTTACAACACATGGCTGCAGACGGTAGAAAAAGAGCAACATAAAATTCGCAGGTTGAACAAGGCTATTGCGGTCTAGTTTTTGAAATGTTTGGTTGTTTAGCTAATGGTCTAGTTAGTTTCTATCAAGTAACTGAAGACAAAAACGATTTGTGAAAGAGTTTTTATCGCATTGAACGTTTACTCGTCTAAAACTCTTCGCAACGCTGCTACAACGTTTTGTTTACCCATCGCAAAAATGTACGGTCCTAGTCTCGGTCCTTGTGGAGCACCCATCAATATTGAGTATAAAATCTTGAAAAAGGTCTTGGGTTTTAAGCCGTTGGTTTTAGCTATGTCAAAAATTGCGTTCTGTATTTCATCAGGATCTGATGCGGTTTCTAAAGCTTTGACTAATGCTGTAACCGCAGTCTTTTCTAATTCAGTGAGGTTTACGGGTGTTTCTCTAATCTCCTCGAAGTCCCGAACCCAATTGAGTGTGTATTCAATCCGTCTCGCTAGATCAGAGTTGACTTCCTGGTTCTTTTGCAGGTAATGGTAGCTCTGAAGCTTTTCCTTGAGAAACTCGGTTACGCGGTCTTTAGGTGCCATTTTAACCAAGAACGCCAGTAGGTTATAAGGTACGTGAATACTTGGTTCAGCAGGTGGTTTCATGACCCAGCAGTATTTGTATAAGCCTTTGAGTTTGAAACTGTCTTTTTTAGCTACCTGTTTTTTGCCAAAGTAGATATCTTCAAGCTCATCAAGCTCATTCATGTAAGAAGGAATATCAGACACGCTAAGGGTTCTTGTTCCGACAAATCTCTTCAGCATCAACAGCAACAGCGATTGTGGAGAACCGTATCGGAACCAAACCTGGGGCGTAAACACGTTTCCAGCAGATTTGGAAATTTTCTTTCCGCCTTTGTCCAGAAACATTTCATATCTTGCATGCAAAGGTGGTTCAAAAAAGAGAACTTCACGACAAATACGGTCGTTGATCTTCACAGAGTCTGCGATGTCCTTACCGTAAGCTTCAAATCTTATGTCTAAAGCTTTCCAGCGGGCAGCAAACTCGCTCTTCCAAGTTAGTTTACCCTCGCCTTTAGTTATGTCGGCTTCGCCTTCATGTCCGCAACCTGTGATGGGGACGCCACGGATTTCCAAGCCTTCACACTTGTAAAGAACTTTGTCGGTTTCTGGTTCAAATTTATAAGCCTTTGTAGTGTAGATGCGCCCACAATGACTGCAAACTGGAAAGAAGGGCAAAACTTCAGTATAACGGTCTTGACCAACTTCTTCCTTAACAATTTCTCCTATCTTCTTGGCATTCAACAATATTGTTCGGATTTCATCCAACAACAACCCTTTCTCGTAAACCTCTTTCGCAGAATAATAGCTATATTGAATACCGCATTCTTCTAAAGAATCAAGCAGAAGTGAACTCATGTGCTTGCCGTAACTTTCGTGGCAGCCAAACGGGTCCGGAATATCAGAAACAGGAAAGCCAAGATATTTCTTCAGTGACGCAGGCAGTCCAACGGGAACCTTCCGAAGACCATCCTTATCATCACAAAAAGCGACAAGTTCAGAGTTAAAATCCATTTCCTTCAGAGCCAACGTAACAGCGTAAGAACGGGCTGCGTCACCGAGGCTACCTATATGAGGAAAACCAGAAGCCCCTAATCCCATCTCAGTCCGAACGTTCTCCAAGCTTCTACCCAGCTTCCGCTCTCGGTTAATTACCTTCCTAGCCATCTTATCGTACCAAGTTCCATGACCGATTATTTTTTCACCCATGAATCTTCATTCTCTGCAACAATGTCTGCACGGTGAACTAAAAAAACGTTTAGAAAAGAAGGCGATCATTTTTCACGCCTTTAATCCACCGTCATTCTCAAACCAGCAAAAACGAGCCTAGGAAATCTTTTGACCGCATTCAGAACAGAACTTTGAACCTGCAGGAATTGATTTGTTGCATTTGGGGCAGTTGATTGCTCCTTCCGAAGGAGGCGTGAGGTGTTTTCCGCATTCAGGACAGAACTTCGATGTCGCTGGAACCTTAGAGGCGCATTTTGGACAAATCACCAATGCTGCCGCTGGAGCTTGAGCAGGACCAGTGGGCGTCATAATTTGCGGTATTAGTACCATACCTGTTCCTAAGGCTGCTCCGCCTCCACCAGATTTTCCAAGGGATTCAGCAGCGCTTTTCATGGTTTCCATACGTAAAACCTCGTCTGCCGATGTTTTTCCTGTTTTTAGCCAGAACAATCGTTCGCGGTACTCTGGTGTAGTGTCTATTCCTTCGAACCGCAGGTCAGTAAGTTCGATGCCTAACCGTTTGAAATAGTCTGTTATTGAGTTCTTCACGATTATTGAAGTTTCATCTAACCTTGTGAAAACAGTGACTAAGTCATAATGTGAAAGCTCGTCAATAATTTTTTCGTTCAAAAAGCCGCGCAGAAAATTGTTAACGTCTCCTGTTGTGTAGGCGTTTTGTCCACCGGTAACTTCATTAACAAATAGTTGTGCGTTTTCTACCTTGAACCAAAAAGCTCCATGCACCTTTAGTGGGGCTAACTCGGTTGTCTGGGCGCTAGTTCCGTACTTGCCAGAAAAGACTTTTGTAGAGATGAATATTACAGCTGCTTTGAAGGGTTTTTCACCGTATCCTGCTATGCGAGAAAGCAAGCCAGTTATCAAAGGCAAATTAAGCGTGGTAAGGAAGTGCCGACCCGGACCAAAAACGTCATATGCTTTACCGTCTCTGAAGAACACAGCCATCTCATATTCGTGTACTATGAGCTGCGTACCCCATGTGATTTCCTCGTTAGGGTATCTCCAGACTATTTCTTCAGAACTCGCGTTCTTCCATTCTATAACTTGCGGCATTTTCATGTAACTCCTAATATTACTTCGGTTCGCTTTTCAAAAATCTCCTCGAAATCTTCTATCTTGCTAGCAATATTTAGCACTCTTTCTTTCAGGTTTCGGGTTTCACCTTTGGTTACTTCAGCTTTGAAAGCATCAATATCTGCAGCTAAGCTTTTAGCTTCATCGACGAGTCTGTTATCAAAGTCTATCATTCTGTCAAGGTTTTCTTCTTCGACTTTTACGATATCAAAAAAACCTGAGTATCCATAGGAGGCGTGGTTAACTTTTTCAGTTATGCGGTCTGTTCTAGCTACGAGGCGGTCCATTTCAGTTAAGACATCAAAGTATCGTCGATCCGATAATTTCTGAAAGACTATTTGTAGATCGTCTTTTAATTCAGTAAGTTTCATGTAAAGATGGTTACGAATAAGCTTGTCAGACTCGCGACGCAATTCTTTCTCTTTGTATCCTCGAAAACCAGGAATCGCCGCAACTATGCGCTCACTAAGGCGCATTTGTTTTTTTGCTTCAGCATAAACATCTTTCTTCTGACTCAATTTCATTTTTCTCCCTAATAAGCTCTAAATCGATTATAAGCAATTTAGCTTTAAAGGTTTCTAAATCACTCTAAAACTCCGAAGAGGGTATGTCACCCTTGAGAGCCATTCCTGCCGCTCCATCGAGTATCAGCTGATAGGTTTTGCCTTTATACTCGTACTTCACGAACCATAAAGGCGCATGTAGATAAACCGCTTGCTTCACGTTAATCTCGGTATATATCTCGATAATTTTGTCTACATCCTGCTGAAGCAGGTAACGGTGGTGGGCCTCAATTTGTTGTTTGGCAAGATCAAAAGCTTCTTCCCTTCTGATTTCGCTATTTAAAACCTTAGCAAAACCCTCAATTTTCCTGAAGTCATAAGGAATCTTGCCTGCTATAGGAATGTCATATTCTCTTGTTGGGAAACCTGATGCCTCCCTCGCTAGCACAAGCCAATTGTATTCTTTCTGGATTTTTCCATCCTTAACTATAGGCGGTGATATACGCTCAAATACGCCTTTGTAACTGGTTTTTGCTTCAATAGAAATTACCCAGAAAGGCAAATAAATCAAGTTTTTCTCTAGAATTCTGGATTTTCTAGCAAGATCATCTGGTTTCATGAAGCCGGATCGCATCCAACTATTGATTAACTCGTCCGCCTTATCCGAATCGTATTTGTTCAGTAGTAGTGAATGCTCAAACTTGAAGGGCGTACCTGTTTCGATTACTGTAGTGAATCCGCAATACTTGCAAGTGGCTATTAGTTCGCCAGGTTTGAACTCTACTGGTGCGCCACAGTGTGAACAACTGATGTGCTGAGCCAATGCCATTGTTTATGCCTTCAGTTTTTCCCTATTGAGTATTTCTCTAGCTACTACTACGCCTGAAGCTGAAGACTGAATTAAGCCTCTGGTTACACCGGCGCCGTCTCCTATGGTGAACATGTTCTGGATTTTGCTTTCAAGAGAATTGTTCAGTTTAAGGTGCGAAGAGTAGAATTTCACTTCTATGCCATAAAGAAGTGTGTCTCTTGAGTGGATTCCAGGTGCTATCACATCTAGGGCTTGAAGCATCTCTCTTATGTCTGACAAGTAGCGGTAAGGCAACACGAAGCTCAAATCTCCTGGCGTAGCATTCTTCAGTGTTGGTTCCACCACACTTCGAGCTAGACGTTCAGGTGTTGATCGTCGTCCAGAAACTAAATCACCAAGACGCTGGATCATTACGCCTCCACTCAATAGGTTCGAAAGTCTAGCAACGTACTTTCCATAGGCTATGGGTTCCCTGAAAGGCTCAGTGAAAGAGGTGCTGACAAGAATAGCGAAATTCGTGTTTTCGGTTTTTCTTTCAGCATAACTCTGTCCATTAACAGTTAATACTCCATCATAGGATTCAGTGGTAACTTCACCATAAGGCGAAACACAGAAAGTACGAACTTGATCATCGAAAAGCCGTGAATAATAAACAAGCTTCGGTTCGTAAAGAGCCATGGTTAGCTCTTCCATAACAGACGCGAGAACTTCAACTCTCACACCAACGTCAACCGGGTTATTAACAGTTTTCAAACCGAGCATTTGCGCTTCCGTTTGGAGCCATTCTGCACCGCTTCTGCCAGGTGCGATTATTACATATTTGCCCATTATCTTCTCGCCATTCGCAGTTTCAACGCCTTTTATTGTATGGTTTTTGGCTATGAGCCCCTTAACGTCCGTTTTTGGTTGAAAGGTAATCTTGCTGTTTAATTCTCGACGCATCATCCGCAAGGTTTCGGCGCATTTTTCAGTCCCCATGTGGCGAATTTCCTGACGAATCAGTTTTAATCCTGCAAGAGACGCATTACGGTCAATTTCGTCTACTTTTTCCTGATCTTCCCCGTAAACTTGCTCGCTAGCGCCAAATTTCAAGTAGACACTATCAACGTATTCCATAAGCGCTTTTAGTTCCTTTTGAGAAACATACTGATTTAGCCAACCGCCTATTTCAGTAGACAAGGTAAGTTTTCCGTCGCTATAAGCCCCAGCCCCGCCCCAGCCTGAGAGCACTGAACATGGTTCGCAATGTTTGCATTCGAATCCTCGGCTTGATGGACATTTGCGTTGGTCAATGTCTGGACCTCTATCAAGTATTAGGACGCTAAGGTTTTCCTTTTTTGTTAGCTCCAAAGCTGAGAATATCCCCGCTGGACCTGCGCCGACTATTATTACGTCGTATTTCAAAGGGTACTTTTCCCCCAGAACCCAAAGTTAGATGTAATAACTGGAATATATTTGTTAGTGAGTTTTCGGACAAGAAGGATGATAGGATAACCAATATTATACGCTCTATTTTTTTCATTACTATAAGCAGCTCAATGCATAACTTTTCAGAAAACGAAAATAGAAAAAAGTAGTCTATTAGTGCTTAGTTTAGTCTTTTATGGCCTCAATAAGACTCATGACGTTCCATAATTTTACCCGCGAGTAAGGCGGCATGTTCGGGTCTTGAAGTATATCGTCCAAAAGTGAAATGGCGTTCGAAGCCCGCACTGCAGGCGTGAACTCTGGACTCTGTAGGGCATCCATTGCCTCTTTTGCTGCACGTCTAATATTTCTCGGTGTAGTACTGTCTTCAGAGACTTGACCAAGCACCATTAGAGCTTGTTGTATTTTCTCTTCATACTCCTTAGCTTTCTTCTTACGCACCATAATGTCCACCTATGCAATGTCGCAGTTATCAAGTTATATAAGCTTTAAGACGTATTTATTTTGGGGTTCTGAAATGGAGAGAAAAACTGAGGATAAACCCATTAAACGTATGGCTGACCTGCTAAGGCAAGGCGCTACTTTGACTGATCTATCATGTCCTGCTTGTTCTTCGCCACTCTTCAGGTTAAAAGGCGGGATGTTATGGTGTGGAAAATGCGAAAAGAAGGTAGTGGTAATGAAAGAGGGAGAAGAACCGCAAGAAGCAAGTAACGCAACGTATAAAAAACTAGAGGAGACGCTCCTGACAAAGGTGCAAGGGATACAAGACAAGATACAAAGCACTGATGATGTTAAAGAACTACAAAAACTTAGTATAACGCTATCAGAACTTCTAAACAACCTTGAAAAGGTTAGAAAAATGAAAAAAGCCTGAGCAGGAACCCTGAGAGATGCTAGGGCTTTATGAGAATTTCCCGGTTAATATCCATAGAATTGAAACCTTTACAACCTATCTTTCAAAAAAAAGGTTCCAACAAAGACTCATGCAAGTTCTCTATGACATAAACCGCAGAAAATTCAGTTTTGAAGAAATAGCTTATCCAACAGTCCCAGAGTGCACCATAATCTTCGAAGCGGGCTTAGCTGATGCTGAGAGCTTCAATTACATAGACGAAGACGAAACACGCAAAGTTTTCACCGTCTTGAAGAAGGCTCCTTTTCTGACAATGGATTTTTTCTGCGCTTTCCGTTACTACAAAGGAACAACGGAAATAAAAACGCCGTTGAAGTTCGACTACTACTTGTTACGTATTATCTTCGGCAGAAACAGTTTGGAAATGCAGGTTTTTCATGAACGAGGACCAAGATACATTTCACCAGAGGACATAGTCACGTTCTTAGCAAAAGAAATAAACAAAAACGCAACAAGGAAAACCCTGAAAAAATTAAAAAAGGAACCTCAGTAAAACGTGTTTAAAAATTTCGTTACAACTTCATAAACTTCTTTTGCAACCTCTTTTTCGGACTTGTCACCATCAATTCTGATTAATCTTCCATCTTCTACGAATTTGAGGTATATCTCACGCACCTTTTTTTGTGTCTCAAGATTTTCCATCACTGATTTCTTAGGCTTTAGTCGACTCATCACGGTTTCAGGATTCACATCTATGAAAACCGCGAGATCTGGTTGAATAGCATGGTCATTGATTTTTTCTATCCATTCTATACTGAGACCTGCGGCGCCTTGATAAGCCAAAGAGGAGTAGACATAACGATCAGAAATCACAAGGAACCCCTTATCTAAAAAAGGAAAAATCTCACTTTCGAGGTGTTCGATACGGTCTGCTGCGAAGAGCAACGCTTCAAGAACTACTGAGAAGCGTTTTTCACCGTAGAGGTAGTTTTCTCTGATGTAAGTGCCAATTTTCCCCCGGCTAGGCTCTGCGGTATAGACAGCGTTGTGGTTTTTCTTCAATCTTTTTACGAGCAGCTTTGCTTGAGTAGATTTTCCGCAGCCATCTAAACCTTCAATGCAAATAAAAGCGCCTCTATTCTTCAACTTTATACACCTTGTGCTGGCTTAGCGTTACACATTATAGGGAGACTCATAAATATAACTTGCAAACTTCGGGGGTGTTTAGGAATTCCGAAGGTATATTGGGGCGAAATTAAGGATCCAGTGCATGGTTATGTGTATATTAGCAAAGCAGAGAAAGACATTATAGATTCGTATCCTATGCAAAGGCTCCGGAGGCTACGGCAACTAGCTGGTTCAGAGTATGTTTATCCTGGTGCAAATCATACCAGATTTGAACACTGTGTCGGCGTCATGTACTTGGCTGACAAGGCTGTCGAGAGCCCACATCTTTCTCAGCGAGTCAATGATGAAGAGTTGGACATGATCAGGATTGCAGGGCTGCTTCACGATATTGGTCATGGTCCGTTTTCACATATTTTTGAACAATTGTTGATCAAGGATCTTGAGAAGACTCATGAGGATATGACGTCTTGGATAATTGAGAAAGGCGAGTTAAGGGATATTATAACTGAGATGGGGTACAGGCCTGAAGAAGTGGGAAAACTTGCAGTTGGAAAGCTCCACAGTCCAGGTAAAGCCTTCCTAGACCAGATTATAAGTAGCGCTGTGGATGTGGACAAACAGGATTTCATTGTAAGGGATACTTTTCACACAGGTGCTCATTACGGGTTTGTTGACGTTTTTAGATTAATCCACGCCTTGGACGTTTTTGGCGAGGACTTGGCGGTGGATCTGGGTGCGCTTTCAGCGCTGGAAGCTTTCATGATAGCCCGAATTGAATCTTTCAAGAGCATCTATTTTCACCGCGTTGGCAGGGCAGCTCAGATAATGCTGGCTATGGCTATGGAGAGAGCAGATAAAGAGCTTGGTTTGACAACCTTCATGACGCCTGAAGAGTATTTGGCAATGGATGATTACACTGTTTGGTCCGCACTGAAGAAGTGTGAGCTATCTAAGGGGATAATTAACGATTTGGAGAGACGGAGAATGTTGAAGTGTGCGTATGAGCGAACTTTCTACGAGATGGATACTATGGTTTCGAACATTTTTGGACGCGCTGCCTTCCGGGAACAGATCAAGAGGGAAATTGCGAAGGAGGCAGGAGTAGACACCGAAGCTGTGATTATCGATGTGCCAACCGTGCCTTCTGTACCCTATCACCACTCGGTTCTCATGGAAGCTATGGAGGTACCCGTATTCAGAAAAAGTCAAGCAGGAAAGAAAACGTCATATCGCCTGAGCGACGTCTCAAAGATAATTGAGAACCTGAAAGGATTTATCAACATACTCCGCGTCTATACCAACGCTGCCGAACGTGAAAAAGTAGAATGGGCAACAACGAAAATTTTTGGCAGAATACCAACAAGTGCAAAGATATCCTATTGAAAAAGCTACATACACGGCGATTGAAGGGCAAGGTTTATTCGAGTGAAACCACATTTGCATGATGCTTCTGTAAAAAGCGCTCCGGTAGTATAGTCCGGTCAAGTATTCCGGCCTTTCGAGCCGAAGACCCGGGTCCGAATCCCGGCCGGAGCACCAATCATTCATGTTTCTTAGGAAAAATAATAGTTGCTCAGTCTATTCTGTTTCATATGCTCCAGATCCATACTTGCATATTTAGAACCCAATATAGGCTAAATGGCAAAAAAAGAAGATTGGAGTATTATACACTCAAAATGCATATAACCAAGACGGTCAATAAACTCAGAAATAACAAGGTGATATTATAACAAAAAATATTCACTTCGCTTACAAACGACTCTTAGATCTAACCAAAGACCTTATCATATTATCATCTGCTCAAAGTACTTTAAACTGGGACATGGAAACCATGATGCCCCCAAAAGCAGTGGAACAACGTAGCGAGCAACTTGCACTTTTAAGCCGCATCATCCATAAAATGAGCACAACGCCAGAAATTGGGAAACTCCTAAACAGTATCCTCACAAACCCGCAACTCGACACGCTTAGCGAATTGGAAAAACGTAACGTCCACCTCATCAAGAAAAACTACGATGAACAAACCGCCCTACCAGAAAAGCTTGTTACCGAAACTGCCAAACAACAAGCCATAACTGTAAACACTTGGAAAAAAGCAAAAAAAGCAAAGAAGTTCACAAAACTCAAGCCAGAACTGGAAAAACTCCTATCACTAAACAAACAAGCAGCCCAAATCCTAATGCAGGTGAAAGAAACAGCCACGCCATACGATGCACTTCTAGACATTTATGAATCCAAAATGACGGCCAAATCAATCACAATAACATTCAACAAACTCCAAAAAGGACTCAAAGCTCTACTAGAGAAAATACGGAATAGCCACAACCATCCTGATACAAGTACACTTCAAACACGAATACCAGTAGCAAAGCAACGTAAAATCGCGCAGGCGCTCACGCAGACACTCGGCTACGATACCGCTTCACCCAAAGCAGGTGGAAGAATCGACGAAACAGAGCATCCTTTCACTCACGGATATTACGATGATGTGCGTATAACCACCCATTATCACCTAAACAACTATGTAAGCTCAATCTTCTCTGTAATCCATGAAACAGGTCATGCCTTGTATGAACAAAATTTGAACCCAGATTGGAAATACCAGCCAGCAGGGGCATCTTGTTCCTTCGGAATCCATGAGTCCCAATCACGCTTATACGAAAACATAATCGGTCGCTCCAAAGAATTCTGGACGTATATGCTACCGAAACTCAAGCAAATTACTGCACCCGCACTTGCCGATGTGAATTTAAGCTCATTTGTACACGCTATCAACAAGGTTGAACCGTCAAAAATTCGCATTGAAGCCGACGAAGTGACGTACAACCTACACATAATAATACGGTTCCAAATCGAAAAAGAACTATTCGCAGACAAAATACGAGTATCTGAACTGCCTGAAATTTGGAACCAAAAATATGAAGAACAAATGAGCGTGAAGATCCAAGATGATTCTGAAGGAGTAATGCAAGACACGCATTGGCCAAGCGGCTATTATGGCTACTTCCCAACCTACGCGCTAGGCAATATCTACAGCGGACAGCTGCTCGCAAAACTGGCAAATGACATGCGAGACTGGCGTAGCCAACTTATGCAAGGTAACTTGGAAGATATAAGGGTGTGGCTTACTAAAAACGTCCAGAGCCAGGGCAACTTGTATGACCCTGCGGAACTTATGAGAAGAATTACTGGAAAAGAGTTGAACGCTGAACCCTATTTGAAATATCTAAATGAAAAGTACAGTGGACTCTACGAATTTTGAACTTTCTTTTTCCTTTGCCCACTCACGGTAAATATAGAGAATGAGAAAAACTAGAATTCCTCCGAAGATAAAGCAAACTCCAATCCATCCAACTACAGCATCGAACACGTTGGCGCCATAAAGAAAAAGTGCTAAACCTAGTATTATCAATAATAAGCATATCCAATCAGATCGAGACATTAAATCACTTTCATGCTTTGAATGTAACATTCAGTAAAAGCTGAAATATAAAGAATTAGCAAACAAGAAAATCACTAGTCAGTTCATTTACAATTGCAGCGAACAATTTAATTAAAAGCTGTTAAGCACAAAACGACAAATGACTTAGATTTTTGCAGATTTGTCACAGAAGTAATGAAAATCGCTAAAAAATTCCGACACTCTTATATATACGAAAGTACACTCAGAGCTTAGAGGCAACAACAAATGTCGGGTATAGATACAAAGAAACCTGAAACACGAGAGGAACTTGTTAGAATTATTGCAGAAGGAGCTAAAAAATCCGTCAAATCCAAAAGTCTATCAAAACGCATAAGTATAAAACCGACAATATCAGGAACAGCAAAAGCATTGAACATCCATAGGGATACACTCTACACTTGGCTAAAAGAGTTCAATGTCGGTTTTAGAGAAGTTGTAGAAAATTTGCCGACAAATAATTCAGATGATGTGGAATTCGCAGGAAAGACTTACTTGATTGGAGAATCTCTCGTCGGAGAAGGAAACGAAGTTGCACATGTAGATCTACTAGTAGGGGACAAAACCGGGCCTGTTGGCAAAGCTTTTGCAAATGGGTTATCAAATCTTTCGTCTGGACATACTCCTTTACTAGCCGTAATTCGGCCAAATCTTCCACCTAAGCCACACACGCTCCTCGTTCCAAAGGTTACTGTGAAGAATATGGAGGACACTGGCAAGATCTTTGGACCTGCGCAAGCTGCAGTTGCGAAGGCTGTAGCGGATTCTGTTGAAGAAGGAATTATACCTGCTGATAAGGTGGATGATTGGGTAATTATATGCAGCGTGTTTATTCATCCACAAGCAAGCGATTATCGCCGCATATACCAGTACAACTACGGTGCAACGAAGATGGCGTTACAAAGGGCTTTAAAGAAGTACCCATCCCTCGAGAAAATTAACTACGACAAGGATAGGGCTAAACACCCAATTATGGGTTTCAAGGTTCCACGCTTATGGAGACCACCTTACCTACAAATCTCGCTTGACGCACCATCGCTTGAAGGCGCTAAGAAAGTCATATCTCAACTTCCAGGAAGCGACAGACTAATCATTGAAGTAGGCACGCCACTTATCAAACGTTATGGAACCAGAGTGATAACCGATTTGAGAGAAGTAGCTAAAGAAGCGTTCATGGTAGCAGATCTTAAAACACTTGATGTTGGAAAAGTGGAAGCAGACATAGCCTACGAAGATACAGCAGACGCGGTTGTCGCTGCAGGGTTAGCACCAACTGAAACACTAAACGCATTTGTGCATGAAGCAAAACGACTCGGAATCTACGCAGTCGTAGATATGCTAAACGTCGAAGATGTCATTGAAAAAATGAAATCACTCAAGCAATTGCCAGATATAGTCATACTACATCGAGGAATAGACCAAGAAAGCGGAAGAGCTTATGGACTAGAACGCATTCAAATGATACGCAAAGCTTTCTCAAGTGAAAAATTCCTTATTGCTGTTGCAGGTGGCATAGTCCCAGAAACAGCGAAAGAGGCTTTAGAAAAAGGTGCAGATATACTAATCGTTGGGAGATACGTCACCCAGTCAAAAGACATTGAACGCGCAGCAAGAGACTTTCTGGAACTGACACCAAGCATGCGAGAAGACATCGACCTATTCAGAGTACACACAGAATAATCGTGTGAACTCCCCCCATTCCATTCTTTTTGCTATTTTGAACTGAATAGTTCAACATTAAAAGCGGATGCAAGAAAAATGCTGACAGAACAAGCCAAAATTCTTGGCTACGAAGAAGAGTAGGCACTAAATTCTCATAAATCCTTAATAGAGAGATGCCCAATCTCATACTCCGCTGGAGTTGGTCAGCATTGGCTAAATTCAAGGTAATAGTATCAGATCCTGAAGCTGGAACCTCAAGAATAGTTGAACTTGAAGAATCACGTGCAGCCCCCTTCATTGGAAAGAAAATCGGAGAAGCAGTGGATGGCGCGGTAGTGGATTTGCCAGCTTATAAACTGAAGATAACAGGTGGTTCAGATAGGGATGGTGTGCCCATAAGACCAAATGTTCACGGCGGAGCCCGCCGAAACGTTGTGTTGAGTGGTGGAGTTGGCTTTCATCCTGAAGGGAAAGGGGAAAGGAGACGAAAGAAAGTTCGAGGAAACGTGATAACCGATGAAATCGTTCAAATAAATACGAAAATTATCGAAAAACCAAAAAAACCTGCAAAGAGCAAAATAAAACAAGCTACCCCAAACGCATAATTTTTTTGTTGCTTAAGACTTATTAAGTTCCATAATTTAATCCTTCACTAATTCATGAATATTTGGATAAGAAGAGAATGAGCAAGAAAAGCAAAGCACTTCCAAAACAACCAGAAGTCAATATTGGAACTATAGGGCATGTTGACCATGGAAAGACGACGCTGGTGCAGTCACTAACTGGTGTTTGGGCGTCGCGTCATAGCGAAGAACTGAAGAGAGGCATAACAATAAGACTAGGCTATGCTGACATGGCAATATACAAATGCCCTAAATGCAAAAAACATGAAAATTATACAGTAAAACCTTTATGTCCTAAATGCGGGACAAAATCAGAGTTTTTGCGGGCAATAAGCTTTGTCGATGCTCCAGGACATGAAGCCTTAATGGCGACAATGCTTTCAGGAGCAGCGGTAATGGATGGAGCGATACTTGTTATAGCTGCAGATGAACCGTGTCCTCAACCCCAGACTCGAGAACACCTTGCCGCAGCAGAAGTTATTGGTATTAGGAATATTATCATCGTTCAAAACAAGATTGATATTGTAGAGGAGAAAAGAGCGCGTGAAAGCTATGTAGAGATAAAGAGCTTCGTAAAAGGAACAGTAGCAGAGAACGCGCCGATAATCCCAGTTTCAGCACAGCATGAAATAAATATTGATGTTCTTCTTAATGCGATAGAAGAGATAATCCCCACGCCTGAAAGGGATGAAATGAAACCCCCACTAATGTATATTATTCGTTCTTTTGATGTCAACAAGCCTGGAACTCCGATTGAGGGATTAGATGGAGGAATAATCGGAGGAACTATAGCTCAGGGCAAGTTTGCAGTCGGAGATGAGATAGAGATTAGACCTGGAATAGGTCTTGATAGAGAAGGCAAAACCATCTATAACCCGCTGATTACCGAGATAGTAAGTTTACACGCAGGCGAAAAAAGCATAAAACAGGCGACATGCGGAGGGCTAGTTGGCGTGGGAACTCTATTAGACCCTTCTTATTCAAAGGCAGATGGATTAAACGGAAATATTGCTGGAAAAACGGGATTACTTCCACCAACATTATCAGAACTGACTTTGGAAACACATGTTTTAGAGAGGGCTGTGGGAACAAAAGATTTGCTGAAAGTTGAAAGAATTAATCCAGGCGAATTATTGCTACTTCACGTGGGTGCTGCCGTGAATCTCGGCAAAGTTCTTTCAATAAAGAAAAACGTTATGAAAATTAAATTGACAAGACCAATCTGCGCCCAACCCAACTCAAGAGTAGCCATAAGCAGAAAGATAACTGCTCGTTGGAGGCTTATAGGATACGGAATAATGATGGAAGAGCAAACTTAGTTGATATTTATTTGAAAGAGCCTAGTGACCTATGAGCTTTTAACAATTTATGTGCTCTTTTCAGCACGTCTTTAGCGTTTCTGAAAGTGAGTTTTTCAAGAGCATCCTGATATTTCAACCAGGTAAACCCCACATGTTCAAAAGACAACTTAACCTGTTCCGTCTGGGTTTCAATTAGAAAGAAAATTACTTTCTTACGGACTGTTGTACCTTGTCTTCTGTAGAAATACTCAATTTTTTCCTTGAAACCATCCACAAATTGGGCATTAACTATACCTGTTTCTTCTTGAAGTTCTCTGATAACAGTGTCTTTCTCGCTTTCATTTGGCTCAACATTGCCTTTAACAAAATCCCAATGACCAGCACAATAACGAAGAAGAAGATATTTTATCTCACTGCTTCTTATGAATACTACGGCACCGCAGGATTTCTCATTGAACAACAGTCTTTCACCAAACCAACTTTTTTGTTCTTTCTACACATGGGCAATTTAAAAGTAATATGGAAATCTGTAAATAAATAACTAAACCCTTGGTATTTTGCTAGCTGGATTGAGTCACCTTGTGAAAATGAGATACTAATAGCAAATAGCTTTAAGATTTAGAGTTAGAGAAATAGGAAGAAGACATAGGGGACTAAATGGGGTTCTCACAAGTGAAAGAGAAATCTCTTAGAGTTATTCTAGATTCGAACGCTTTTTTTGTTCCATTTCAACTTAATATAGACATTTTCTATGAATTGGAACAGTTATTAGAGGAGAACCTCGAATTTATTTTACTCTCTCCAGTTAAACTGGAGCTAGAGGCGCTTGCCAAAAAAGGATCACCAAAAATGCGCAAAAACGCGTTGTACGCGCTAAAACTCGCAAATAAATGCAATTATGTTGAAGTTGATTCATCAATCTCAGTGCTTGCAGATGATATTATAGTTGAAACAGCGAAAAAGTGGAAAAGCCCCGTGTTTACCAATGATAGACATCTCAAGAAGAGGCTAAGAGATATAAGTGTGCCAGTAATTTATGTGAGACAAAAATCTCGTCTAGAGATTGACGGAATGATATAACTCGATGTTTAAGCTTATAACGCTTCAAGATACTATTCGTATTCCGCCCGAAACGTTTGGTAGTCCTCTTGAACAAGTAGGTCGGGATCAAGTTAAGAGCAAATACGAGGGAATTGTAGACGAAGAGCTTGGCTACGTCGTAGCAGTAACTAAGGTTGAAGTAAGCCCTACAGGAAAAATTATTCCAGGTGATGGTGCAACTTATCACAAAGTGACTTTTTCCCTTTTAACTTTCTATCCCATAATTCAGGAGATAGTAGAAGGAGACGTCGTGGAAATCGCTGATTTTGGAGCTTTTGTGCGCATTGGCCCGGTTGATGCGTTACTACATGTTTCACAGCTTATTGATGATTACATGTCTTATGATGAAAAACAGGGAGTCTTATTAGGAAAAGAAACCAAGAGAAGACTGACGAATGGAGATCATCTGCGCGTTAGGATAACAGCTGTTTCTCTTGGCAGAGCAGGAAGTTCAGGCAAGATTGGAGTAACAGCTCGTCAGCCTTTCTTAGGCAAGTTGGAATGGCTTAGGATGGAGGCTTCCAAAACAGCATCGGATAATGAAGCTTCAGAAAACAGAAAAGAACAAGGCGGCACAAAGGAGTAATAGTAATGAATAAGAAAGCATGTACAAACTGCCATTTCATAACAAAAGAGAACACATGTCCAAAATGCAGGTCTACAAGTCTAAGTGAAGACTTCAGCGGTATAGTTGTGATGTTTGACCCTGAAACCTCTGCTATAGCAAAAGCCATGAGCATTAAAGATAAAGGGAGTTACGCTTTAAAGGTTAGATAAGCGACTAACTTCAAATTTCAATATCAACACGCAATTGGAACAATTATTGTGAGAACTGTACAAGTTCAAGGATGAAAAGAAATGGCTATTACCTATGTTATTACTCCTGAACTGCGTGTAAAACTCAAAAAGCCTTTTGGTTTGTTAATTCAAGGCTCGTTTGATGAAACCATGCGAAAAATGGAAAAAATTGTGAAACGGAAAAAGCCTCCCATGATCGTGTCAGTGGGAGATACTGTTTCTAGAAATCTCCATTTATACCGGATGAATCCCCAACTTTCAATTACAGACAACAAGCGCATGAGAAAGAGAGTAAAACAAGAAGTATTCATAAACATGAACATTGTGCATATAAGAAACCCTCAAGGAACTATAACTGAAGAGGCAATCAAAACGATAAGAGAAGCGCTTAAAAGTGATGCCCGATTTCATATAATCGTAGACGGAGAAGAAGACTTACTAGCTCTCATTGCCGTTTTATACGCTCCAGAAAAATCTTTGGTTGTTTATGGACAACCCTTTAAGGGTATTGTAGTTGTTGAGGTTACGTCTGAAAAAAAGGCCGGAGCCCAGAAAATCCTGGAAGCGATGAAAGATGTTCGAAAAGCTAAATAAGAAGCAATCGTATGAACTCAACACCTCAAGCAAGTGATATGCGATGGAAATCAAAATCGTATCAACTAATCAGAACTCCCTTCTAAGAAGAAAAGAAGTGAAATTCAGAGTAGAGCAAGGAGTGAAAGGAAAGACACCCATAAGGCTTGAAGTTAAGAAGGCAATAGCTGCTAAATTGAAGACAAACGAGGAAATGGTTTTTATCAAGAAGATGAAAACTATGACAGGAACAAACACAACAACCGGAATTGCTAACGCTTATGAAACGTTAGAACAAGCCAAATTTATTGAACCTGAGTATATAAGGAAACGAAACAACCCTCCAAGCGAACCGCAAGAAGAGGAAAATGAATAAGATGTCGAAAGAAAAAGAGAAAACCGAACAAAAGACAGAGCCGAAAAAAAAGGAAAAGGGTGTTAACGCTTTGTATGAGATAGATGGTGACAAAGTTAAGAGACTGCGCCCAACATGCGAAAGATGCGGTCCAGGATACTTCATGGCTAAACACAAAGACCGATACACTTGCGGACATTGTGGTTTTACGCGTTATAGACAAGTTGAGAAATAAGCAGTTTTAAATTCTAAATCTCCAAATAATTCTCGATGATTTAAATGATTAGAGTTAACGTAGCTATTAAGAACATATCAGCAGAACGCTTCTGGGATATAAGAAAACCCAATCCTCCGATTCAAATAGGCACAAACATAAACATAGTAGGCATGGATAAGAAATCGGATGAAACAGTAGAAATTCCATTCGTTTTAACTATTAATTATAACCCTTCAATAGCTCAGATGAGTCTGAAAGGAAGCGCATATGTTTCTGGGAAAATACCAGAAATCGAAAAAATCCTTAAAGATCATAAAGAAAAAAAACCGCCACCACCAAAAGTTGTGCAAGCTATATCTAATGTTGTTTTCATTGAATCAATCCTCATATCCAGAACATTGAACATTCCTCCGCCGATACCCTTACCGCAAATACCTCACAGAAAAGAACAAGGTTCGAAACCGAAGGGAATAGATTACAGCGCTTAGATGCGGTTTATTGTTCTCATGGCGGTTTTTTAGTCAGAACTGCTATAAAGGAGAGAAAAATTCAACTAACTGTCGTTTATGACAGTAAATCTCTTTGCTTCAGGCAATATATATTTAAAGACGCCTAAGATGTTCTAAGACTAGGTACGCAAATGGTACTAGATAGTTTGGGCTCCTCTCTATACGGCGCCTTGAAGAAGGTCTTTAGAGCTTCTGTAGTAGATGAGGCTACGGTTAAGGAGCTTGTTAGAGACATCCAGAGGGCTCTGCTCCAAGCAGATGTTAATGTTAAGCTTGTTCTTGGTATATCCAAGCAAATAGAAGAAAGATCTTTAAAAGAAAAAGTTCCTCCTGGCATCTCAAGGCGTGAGCATGTAATAAAAGTCGTTTACGAAGAACTCACACGTTTTGTTGGAGATAATCCTGTTCCAATAAAAATGGAGCCAGGTAAAAAAAAGATATTAATGCTTGTTGGAATTCAAGGCTCTGGAAAAACAACTCATGCTGCTAAACTTGCTCGTCACTTTCTAAAAAAAGGCTTGAAACCAGCCTTAATCTGCGCTGATACTTATCGTCCTGGTGCTTACGACCAGCTTCAGCAGTTAGCGACTCGAATAAATGTTCCAGTTTATGGGGATGTGAAAGCGAAAGACCCAGTGAAGGTAGTAAAAAAAGGATTGGAACGGTTTAGTGATAAAGAACTGATAATTGTAGATACAGCTGGACGCCACAAAGAAGAGCGAGAATTAATTAAAGAAATGAAAACTCTTGAGAAGAAAATTCGACCAGACGAGGTTATGATGGTTATTGATGGCACAATTGGGCAGCAAGCACTCATACAAGCGCAAACCTTCCATCAAGCAACACCTATAGGCTCGATTCTAGTTACAAAATTAGATGGATCTGCCCGAGGCGGCGGAGCACTATCCGCTGTTGCGGCCACGGGCGCGCCAATTAAGTTTATCGGCACAGGAGAGAAGACAGAAGACATTGAACCATTCATACCTTCACGGTTTGTAGGACGCCTACTAGGCATGGGTGATTTGGAAACTCTTCTTGATAAAGTACGTGAAGCCGAAATCAAGGTTCCTGAAAAGAAAGCTAAAGCCATACTCAGTGGAAAATTCACTTTGACAGATATGTATGAGCAGTTCGAAGCTGTCAAAGGTATGGGCCCTTTCAGAAAGATATTCAAGATGATTCCAGGTATGTCTTATGATGTACCTGAAGACATGTTGAGTATGGCTGAAGGTCGCCTTGAAAAGTGGCGCGTAATAATTCAATCTATGCGACCTGAAGAGAAGGAGAACCCGAAAATTTTGAATTCTTCACGAGTTAGGAGGGTAGCACGTGGTTCGGGAACAAGTGAAAGAGACGTTAAGGACCTTCTAAAGCAGTATGTAATGATGCGAAAGATGATGAAAATGTTCAAACGAAAGAAGAAGCTACCCTTCATTGGAAAAGGTTTCCCAAAAGGGTTCAAGTAGGATCAGCTCATGAGTATTTTACAAAAAGCTCAAAGTATGTTAACAAAGCATCCTCTTTGCGATCATTGTCTTGGAAGACAATTTGCTTTGTTAGGATACAGAATAGAGAATATTGACCGGGGCAAAGCATTAAAACTCGTATTAGCATTGCAAGCCAGTGACATCCATTCATCGGAAGAAGCTGAGGGCATCAAGAGACTTAAAGTTCTCTCACTCAACGGTTTTTCCCGCGAAGCAAAAGAAACGCTTCATCATCTGAAAAAACGTATTCCAAGGAAAAACGCACCAAAGACTTGTTACCTATGCGAAGACAAATTTCAGCTTCTTGATAGTTTGACACAAATATGTTTGGAGGCTGCCGCAGATTATCAATATAATACGTTCTTGGTAGGGATAGAATTACCAGTCGCTGTTGAGGAACGAGAAGACGAGTTTAAAGCCTCATTCAACGTTAGTTATGGTGAGAGTATGAAGCATGAGTTTGGGCGATTATTGGGCAAGAGAATCGCTAAGGAAACAGGAAGGACTGCAGATTATCTGAAACCGGATCTCGCCATAATCGTTAATCCCTTCGCGGAGTCTGTTAGAATTCAAGTAAACCCGCTTTTTGTTGCTGGCAGATATAGAAAACTTGTAAGGAATATACCGCAATCGAAATGGTTTTGTTCCCAATGCCGAGGAAGGGGCTGCAAGAAATGTGGTGGAACTGGAAAAATGTATCCTGAGTCGGTGGAGGAACTATCCTCGGAGTTGCTTTTGGCTGCCGCGGAAGGTCAAGAAACCTCGTTTCATGCTTCTGGAAGAGAGGATATTGACGCTCGAATGCTAGGCAAGGGCCGACCCTTTGTAATTGAAATTTCGAAGCCTAAGAAGAGGTTTCTGGATTTGAAAAAGCTGGAAGCGGCTATTAACATACATGCTGAGGGAAAAATTGAAATTTCTGAGCTAAGCTTCAGCAGCAGGGATGCTGTCCGGCGGTTAAAGAAACGAGAGTCTGCGCAGAAAGAGTATCGTGTGCTGATTGAGTTTGAGAGTGAGGTTTCTGAAGGTTGTTTGCAAGTTTTAGAGGATAGATTGAGCAGGATTTTGATCAAACAGCAGACGCCTTTGCGCGTTTTGCATAGAAGGGCTGATTTGATCCGAGAAAAGTACATATATGAGGTTAAAGTTAAGAAAATGGCGCTTAAGAGAGCTGAGATGAAAATTCGTTGTCAAGGTGGCCTCTACGTGAAGGAATTAGTGTCCGGAGATGAAGGAAGAACAAAGCCGAATATTTCAGAGCTGCTTGAAAACAGAGCGAAGACTCTTGAGCTTGACGTTTTGAACGTTATTATGGATGATAGTAGTAAGGTGAATTGAAAATGAAAGGTTCCAAAGGATATTATACACGTGCACGTCGTCTTTTGACGAAGAAGCCTCGTGAGAAAGGCAAGCCAAAGCTCGGCAAGTTGTTGATTAAGTACAAAGAGGGCTCTCAAGTAATTGTCAAAATGGATTCCAGTGTTCAAAAGAGTTTACCTCATAAACGTTTTCACGGAAAAATCGGTACGATAGTAGAGAAGCGTGGGCGTGGGTACGTTGTAAGTGTTTCAGATGGCAATGCTTTTAAAAGAATTATTGTTCGTTCTGAGCATTTGGAGCCATATGAAGGTAGTTGAAAATGGAAAATCAAGATTTGAACGAAAAAAGACTCACTTTGCCGCAGGTTAAGAATGTGCTTGAGGCAATAGGCGAAGAGAATTTAGACCAATTTCAAAGACGTACTTTGGATTACGTAAATAAATTTTCCAAAGTGAATCCTAAGGTTGCGAAGGAACTCTTGTCGAAGCTTATGAAAGATTTTAGTCTTGAAGAGGCTGAAGCTGTGCAAGTTGTGAATTGTATGCCTGAAACCGTGGACGAGCTCAGGATTTTCTTAGCTAGTGGCCGCAAGATCATTGAAACCGCAAAGTTGGAAGCAATTATTGCACTTTTAAATAATAGCAGAGCTGTTAAATAGTCTAATTTCGGCTAATAATTTTTAAGCGGCAATCGCGAATAGGATTAAAGGGATTTAGGGACTATTATGGAGAAGCGATACGAGGCACACGCTTACGTGTTAGATTTCTTGCTACATGGTAGACCAGGATTTCGCGCCACCGGGCGTGCAGGTTATCGAGCAGGAGCTTTGATACAATGTGTTGGTGAAGAGTTTTTCACTTTGCTGGAGGCATTGGTAAAGGAAGGATTAATGCTTAAACCAAATGACCGCGTGTATGTTGGAAAAGATGCGCGGGAGGAGGTTACATATATCATCGGTCGGGTTGGCTTTGAGGAGTTAACGGCTGCTGCCAAAGCGGAGCTACCAAGTGTAATTAGCCGAATAGTTATGAACCGTGAGAAGTGGTTTGTGAATTTCTTTAATACTGCTAGAGCAATCACGCCACGTATGCATGCGTTAGAGTTGGTGCCTGGTATCGGCAAAAAATACATGTGGCAGGTCATTAATGAGCGTGAGAGGAAAGCGTTTGAGAGTTTTGATGATTTGCAGAAGCGAACTGAGCTACCAAATCCTGTGAAATTAATTACAAAACGGGTACTTGAAGAGCTTGAGGGTGACAGTAAATATCGGTTATTCACGCGAATTCATTAAGGTGTTGTGTTTAAGGCATAAGTGATGAATATTTCAGAAACGAAGCGATTACTTCGGACATTTCGAATTGTTCCGAACAGGCTTCTCGGGCAGAATTTCATGGTTGAGTCTTCGTTTTTTCCAAAAATTGTTGATTATGTTTCACTGGACAAGTCCGATGTGGTTTTGGATGTGGGAGCAGGCTTTGGGTTCTTGTCCCGTTTTCTCGCGAAAAAATGCAAAAGCGTGTTAGCAGTTGAGAAAGACGCCCGTGTGGCTGCAGTACTACGTGAACAGCTAAAGGATTTAGCAAATGTGACAGTGATTGAAGGCGACGTGTTGAAAGCGTCGATTCCAAGCTTCAACAAGGTGGTTTCGATTCCGCCTTATCAGATTTCTTCGCAACTGCTTATTTGGCTTTTTGGTAGAGGTTTTGACTGTGTCGTTTTAGTCCTGCAAAAGGAGTTTGCAGGTCGCCTAGTCACTGATGTGGGTAGCAAGGATTATGGATGGTTGTCTGTTATTGCTTTCTACAGTGCCGAGATTAAGCTCTTGGAGCCAGTTCCAAAAAATATGTTCTACCCTCAACCAAAAGTGGAGTCGGTCATAGTGCGTTTAAAACCTTGGAGAACAACACCATTTCAAGTTAAGGATGAAGCTTTTTTCATGCGGATGGTACGGTGGCTCTTTACACAACGCAATAAAAAGCTCAGTAACGCTCTTGAACGGTTTATCAAGAGCACATTTGAATTGAAAAAGGAAGACGCGGAAAAAATGGCGCGTACAATTCCTTTTCATGGAAAACGCGTCAGGGAATTACCACCTAAAGCTTTCGGAGAATTGGCAAATGCCCTCGTTGCCTAAACAAGTTTATTTCAACGATTATATTTTCAATGTTTGGGAGAACGTCTACGAGCCTGCTGAGGATTCGTTCGTCTTCGCTGAAAACCTTAATGTTAGAAAAGCTGAGACTGTTCTGGATATTGGTTCAGGATGCGGCATATTGGGTATACTCGCTGCTGAGAAAGCAAAGTCTGTTTTTTCTGTAGACGTAAATCCTTATGCTATTCGTTGCACAAAAGAAAATGTGAAACGTAATGGTTTGCGGAAAAAAATTTTCTGTGTACAAGGCGATCTCTTCGCACCATTAAGCGAACGCTACAAGTTTGATGTTGTACTTTTTAATGCGCCTTACGTGCCCACGGAAGAGAACGAAACTGAGTCTTGGATTGGACGGGCTTGGGCTGGAGGAGCGACAGGCAGGAAAGTCATTGACCGCTTTATTGTCCAAACACCAAACCACTTGAAGCAGAAAGGAAGAGTGCTTCTGATGCAATCTACATTGACAAGTGTGGATGAGTCGCTAAGAAAATTCGAGGATAACAATATGAACGCGAAAGTGGTGGCGGAGCTGGCTTTGCCATTCTTTGAGACGATAAAACTCATAGAAGCCAAACTGTGATTATTGTTACCAATCTATATTTTTAGTGCATAACCTATTATTTTCAGTTTTTTGTACTCCAATGGGGTGACAAAATTTGGAATCTGAAAACGTTACTGTTTCAACAAATATGCCAAAGCCTAGAAGCAGTGTTAAGCTGATTGCGTTAGTAGCCGTTGTAGCGGTTTCTGTTATCGTTGGAGCATTGCTTGTTAGCGCTTTCATTTCAAGCCCTCAGGGGCAAGAAACATGGCTGTTCAAGGGAGCATACGCAACATATGAAGGTTCAACGTCTGTTTCTGCTGAGGAGCTAAGTATGTTTGGTATGTCATTGAGCATTGATTTCGGTGTACGACAAGAAATAGTTGACTTCAACGACACACACGCATTGGTTTCTACCTCCTTCCAAATGAGTTCTTCGTTTGGGGAATTTGGTGGAGAAACTGAGTCTGACGAGGAAAGCGCATGGGTTCCCATTTCAGAAATGGGTTTAATGAGTGCGTTTGAAGATGTTGACCTTACAAATAGCTATGAGTCCACTGTGAATATTGATGGTTTCGGAACGAGAACCTGCATGGTTTACGAGTATGAAATCGCAGAGGATGGTCTGACTATGGAAGTATATGTCGACAAAGCAATTGAATGGCCTTTGAAAATGAAACTAAGCATGACAAACACGGAACTGTCAGGCGTAGACTTAGAATTAGATATAAACTTAGTGGAAACAAATATACCTGCGTTACAATAACAAACCAAATTTTTTTTTTAAAAACCATTTTCAGTTGTTGTTCTGCTCTGCATAGAGAGAACGAAGCTTGTGATAAAATATTGAAAAACAGGTCAACAGAAGACCATAAAGTTAAAGGATTTCAATTCTTGTTTTTTGCACTTCTTCAAGAAAATGAGCAAATCCATGCCAAACGACTGCCAAAACCCAGAAAAAACTATCATGTTTGAATCTTAATATCAATTAATGCATGAACTATTGCGTGGGTCTACTCGTAAAATGCTGTTTAAGCACATTTTATTGGGACATATAAAAGAGGTTGAGAATATTTCAGGCAAATAGGAAAATGATTATACAGCTAAAAAAGACGGTAACGTTTATTACCTGAGTTTGTCATTGCTAAAAGACGCGAAGCGGAAATAAAATGGGACATCGAAAAAAACACGCTCCGAAACATGGTTCACTTGCTTATTTACCTAGGAAGCGTGCTAGAAAACCAATTGCACGAATCCGCTATTGGCCCAAAATCGAAGCGGATACACCCAGGCTCTTGGGTTTTACAGGTTATAAAGTAGGAATGACCTACGTTTTCACTATAGAAGACCGGAAGCGTAGTCCTAACTTCGGCAAAGAGGTTGTATGCCCCGCGACTGTAATAGAAACTCCACCAATCCTAATAGTTGGAATACGCACTTACACAAAAACCCTATACGGGCTAAAACATTTAACTGAAGCGTGGATGAAAGATCCGCCACCAGAACTTGATCGTGCACTTGTACTACCAGAAAACTTTGAGACGGAAAAAATGTTAGACAAAATGGACAAAAACATTGACCAGACAACAGTCGTCCGAGTAATTACAGCAACACAACCCAAGCAAACAAGTTTAGCTAAAAAGAAGCCCGATATAGCCGAAGTCCAAATCGGAGGTGCAACAATCCAGCAACAACTTGAATATGCAAAGACACTCTTAGGCAAAACAGTAACTGCTGAAGAAGTCTTTAAAGAAGGACAACATACAGATGTTGCTGCAGTAACAACAGGCAAAGGCTTCCAAGGTCCAGTCAAACGTTGGGGTGTAACAATACTCCAGCATAAAGGAAGAAAAACCAAACGTGGCATCGCCACACTCGGCCCCTGGAGCCCCAGCCACGTTATGTATTCAGTGCCACGTGCAGGACAGATGGGATATCATCAACGCATAGAATACAACAAACGCATACTCAAAATAGGCAAAGATGGCAAAGAAATAACTGTAAAAGGCGGCTACGTACGCTATGGCAAACTTAAAGGACCGTATATACTCTTAGAGGGAAGCATACCCGGTACAGAGAAACGTCCTATAAGGCTGAGACATCCAGCACGACCACCAAAAGAAGTCCCTGAAACGCCACCGCAAATCACGTACACATCATTAGAATCAGTCCAAGGAAAATAACAGAGGCAAAACAATGCCCGCACACAAAACCGCTAAAATCTTTGATCTTCAGGGAAAACCTGTAGGCAAGATAATACTCCCAAACGTTTTCGGAACACCCATAAGACCAGATGTTATTAAACGTGCTGTTTTGGCCATACAATCCAGAAGACGCCAACCACAAGGTCGCGATCCCATGGCAGGAAAGAAAACTAGCGCAGAATCGCGCGGCGTAGATCTAGGAATATCAAGAGTACCCCGAGTTAAGGGAGGAGGAGGAAGAGCGGCTTTAGCTCCCAGCACAGTCGGTGGAAGGCAGCCACACCCGCCAAGGTCTGAGAAGAAAATTGTGAAACGTATTTCCAAGAAGGAAGCGCGTCTCGCTTTACATTCAGCTATCGCAGCCACAGCCTCAAAAGAAAAAGTAGCTTCTCGTGGTCACTCAGTTGAAAAGGTCCCCCAATTCCCTTTAGTAGTTGCTACCTCAATTGAGGAGCTAACAAAAACCAAAGAAGTAGAAGAGGCTCTAACAAATTTAGGTTTTCTATCTGACATATATCGGGTTAAAGCTAGTCGAAAAATCCGGGCTGGCAAAGGCAAACGCAGGGGAAGAAAGATGAAGCAAGCCGTAGGACCCCTCATCGTAGTAGCTGAAAACAAAGGAATAATCAAAGCAGGTAACAATATTCCTGGGGTAGATGTCACAACAGTGAATAATCTTAACACAGAGATTCTGGCACCAGGAACTCATTCAGGTAGGTTGACGTTATGGAGTAGTAGCGCAATTGAGCAGTTAAATAAGAGTTTTAGCGGAGGAAAAGAGGAGTAATGGAACCAGCTGAAGTTATATTTTATCCATTAATGACTGAGGCTGCCAGCCTTATGGTTGAAAAAGACAACAAACTCATTTTCATAGTTAGTGTCAAAGCCGGGAAAAGTGATGTAAAGAAAGCTGTCGAACAGCTATATGAAGTGGAAGTGGATAGAATAACTATGCTAATAACTCCTCAGGGAGAAAAGAAGGCATTCGTTAAGCTTAAACCAGAATATAAAGCATCGGATGTAGCCATTAAACTTGGCATTCTGTAAAATTAATTTGAGGTATGCTAATGGGTAAAAGAATTCGAGTTCAAAGACGCGGACGCGGTGGCTCAACTTATAGAGCTTCAACTCACAAGAGAGTTGCTCCTGCAAAGTATCCACCAGCAATAACTCCCAAGGAGACTTATAATTCTTCAATTAAGGGCATAATAGAAGCCCTTGTCCATGATCCGGGACGCGGAGCGCCTTTGGCGTTTGTGCGGTTCGAGAACGGCGAAACATGCTATACCATAACCCCTGAAGGTGTTTTTGAGGGACAAGAAGTTAATATTGGGGGAAAAGCGCCTGCAGACGTGGGCAATATTATTCCATTGGGAAAAATTCCAGAGGGCACCATGGTTTGTAATCTTGAGCTGAGACCTGGTGATGGTGGCAAAATGGCGAAGTCTTCAGGTGCCTACGCCACAGTTGTGGGTCATACGCCTCAAGGTACGATGATCAGACTGCCATCTGGGCGTACTCGCTACATTAATGACCATTGCATGGCAACTATAGGTGTGGTTTCTGGTGCTGGCAGAACTGAAAAACCGTTTCTTAAAGCAGGAGAAAAATTCCATCTAATGAAAGCAAAAGGCCACAAGTATCCGAGAACCCGTGGAAGAGCCATGATAGCTGCTGTGCACCCATATGGTAGCAGTAAGAAGAGCGCTCGAAAGGGAACAACAGTTTCTCATGGTGCACCTCCAGGACAGAAAGTTGGGTTGATTGCAGCTCGAGGTGCAGGACAAAAGAAACGCAGGAAGAGGTAGCAGAACGTTTATAGCAATTAGAGAATTTAACGTTAGGTGAATAGAAAATGCCGAAAGAATTTATGTATCGCGGTCACAACCTCAGCAGTTTACAGGGTATGTCAATGGACGAGTTCATTGATTTGCTACCTTCAAGACAAAGACGAAGTCTTCAACGGGGATTGACACCTGAGCAACGGATACTACTGGAGAAAATGAGAAAAGCAAAAGAAACCACCAAGAAAGGAGAGGGTGTCACAATCAAAACGCATGTGCGCGACATGATCATTTTGCCGGAAATGGTTGGAGTTAAGATTTCAGTCCACAACGGCAGAGAATTCACTCCTGTAGAAATAAAACCAGCAATGATTGGCCACTACCTTGGGGAATTTGCTATAACAAATAAGCCAGTCAGACATGGAACCCCAGGAATAGGAGCATCAAGATCTTCAATGTATGTACCACTAAAATGAGCACCTTTGCTTTTTCTCTAATTTTGTGAAAACTTGGCTTCTTCATTTCTTGTGCGCTTGAGAAAAACCATATTCGTGTATATTGCGAATGTTAGTTTCTATGTTTTTTCATCAAATAGAAAGCTTATGTAAGTTGAAGCCCCAGCCCCATTTGATATCGTCACAATTCAGAAAATTCTTCATGCATCATTGGCTAAATTGTCATAATATGGTTTGTGGGAAAACAAACTTTAATAGAAAACAAAAGTGACCTTGTTACTTAACTCTGACGATTTTTATTCGGTTCAGTATCTTCCAGTACTCAATTTCTGAGCCCACAATAAGCTTTGCTTTAAGGTCTTCCTCTTCGGGAAAAGTAGCATCAATATACTCGTATGTTTCCAAGTCCATAATTTGGATACCGTTTGGGTTAACAGAGAAAACTTGACCAGGCCTTTTGTCAATCATAGGAACTTCTGCGCTGGCGTCGACCGGTTTAACTAAGCTTCGTTTGACACCATCGAAGACTCCTATAGCTACTATTCTTGCTTTTGCTGCACCGTGTTTTCCAGGTTTCGATTTGGTTATACCAACTATCCGACACGCTTGATCATCTACGATCATATAGCCTCCAACGCGTAGACTTCCAACATCAACTGGCTTGCTCATATACTCACCATATATCCAATCTATTCAAAGCAATTTCAAACAATACCCATATATAAATTTAGGCGCGATTTTTTGGAATCATTACTATTTCTACCAAAAAATGACTCCCAAACTCTTTTATTATCGAACTTCAGTAGCTTTTGATTGGCTGGTGTAATGGAATAAAGTTAAGCCAGACTTTAACCAAGTTTAATCTTACGATGAGTTTTACCTCCTCCAAAATAGTGCTGGCTGAGTGAATGGTGAAAAAAATGTTCAAAAGTGTTGGATTAGTTGCCCGCTATGACAAAAAGCAAGCATTCAAACTTGCCAAGGAACTAGCTGAATACCTCATCAACAAGAAGGTAGAAGTATACGTTGAAGACATCATAGCCGAGAAAGTTAACGCGCCAGCTAAGATTGTTCCCTTAAGAAACATGAAGACTGATTTCATAATAACCATTGGAGGAGACGGAACCATCTTGAGAACATGTCTTGCAGCTGCTAAACCTGAACCACCAATACTATCCATTAACATGGGTGTTAGAGGATTCTTAACCGAGGTTGAACCAACAGAAGCATTCAGCGCTGTTGATAAAACTCTTGACGGGGAATTTAAGATTGAAAAATGCGCTAAGCTTTCAGTGTATTCAGATGGAGAAAGAATGCCCGATGCCCTAAATGAGGTAGTTATTTCTGCTGGAGAACCCTCAAAAATACTTTACACGCGAATCAGCAAAGATGATAAACCAATTCTGAAGTGTCAAGCAGACGGTTTGATAGTCTCCACGCAAACAGGGTCCACTGGATACTCACTCTCGGCCGGAGGACCAGTCTTGGATCCAGAAGTAGAGACTTTTGTCTTAACTCCCATCTGCTCTTTAACTGTTTTCCGCTCAATCGTTTTTTCAGCGAATTCAAAAGTCACGATTGACGCCATTAGACCGAAGGAAGTGCTGATATTAATCGATGGCAACTTCCGCAAAGTCATAAAATCGAAAAAGCCAACGTTGACTATCACTCGTTCTTCAAACATGACTTCTTTAATCAGGTTCAAAGATGATTTCTACCATCGATTGCGAAGCAGACTACTTTTCAAGGGAATGTGATAAAAAATCCGTGAAATCAATCAACGTAAAATATTCATGGTTTTGGACACTTCTGCCTTTTTGTGTGGATTTGATCCTTTCTCGATAAGTGAAGAGCAAATTACAGTCCCGGAAGTAGAAAGCGAGATAAAAACTAACTCGATTTCATGGACGCGATTCAAAGCAGCCGTGGAAAACGGAAAGGTGAAGATTAAAAAGCCTTCCAACGAACACTGGAATAAAGTGAAAGCAGTAGCGAAAAAAGTTGGAGATGTATTTTTCTTATCAGAAACAGACTTGCAAATATTGGCTATAGCCTCAGAATTAAAGGCAGAGAAGGGTACACCCAAAATTCTTACAGACGACTACTCAATACAAAACGTGGCAACTCGATTGGGAATCGAATTTGTGTCCCTTACCACTTTTGGAATTAGCCGATTTTTAAAGTGGATAAGATATTGTCCCGCCTGCCATAAGAAATACGCCGCTGATTATAAGTCAACAATATGTGATGTTTGCGGAACAGGCCTCAAAAGAAAGCCTCAAAAACACGGAAAAATTGAATAATTAAATTAATTAAATCAGATGAAAAATGTTTTTTGGCATTCACTATTTTTTTCCAATCATAATAGTGCAAGAAGCAAGATCAAAAGTAATCCTTCAGAAATAAAAATCGGAGCAACTATTTTCTTTGCCCTTCGGAGAGCCTTATCAACAAGAATAGAAAGAGATGATAATCGTTCTTCACCGATGACCCTAACTCTAGGCACAACCAAACGCAAGCATCCAGCCTTGCATGATTCCAAGTTTGATGCTGCTGCTTTCGCAACTTCTGTAATATGCCGTATTAACAGCTTGTGTTCCATGACTTCTCCAACGGGGTGATAACCACGGCTTCCCAGAACTAACGCACTTACTGCGTGCGTGTCGGTGGTGAAAACTTCGCATTCATGAAAACCTGCAGATTTAAGGGCTGAAAGTATTTCTTCACGTAATCCGAAAATCATATTGTTTCCATCAATTATTATATAAGCAGTCATCTGTTCAGCCACATTAACCACTATTGCGGTGATTCCACCTGAACCCATACCATCTTTTAGACTGAATTCCTCAGGAAAAACTGTAGAGGCACCAACCTCAAAGGTGTAAGAGGGCAGAGAAAAAGCTTTTTTGAGGCATTTTGAGGCTACATCACGCAATATGTCTATCGAAGCTTCAACTTCAATTATATCATTGATACTGTTATGGGCATTGACTACTATGTTACACTTAAGCCCTAGTTTTTCTGCTTCCTCATTAACAATGCGCCCCAACTCTTGCGGTAAGTCTTCAGTTGTTTTTGGTGAAAGAGTAAAAGAAAGGAATGCGGATTCTCCGAAAACTTGACAAGAAGCGGTAACAAAGCCTTTGGAGAATCTAACGAAGGGTTTTCCTTTGTTAGCCAAAGCTGGAAACTTAGCCGATTCTATTATTTTGGCAATTATTTTCTTGTTTTGTGCTTGCGAAGCCAAGTCAAGTTCATGACCAAGAATTCCTAATGGAACACAAGTTACGCAACCAAATTCTTTTTCAAAATCACGTTTAAGCAGAGAGGGAAGCAAGCTACTTCCAATGTTCTTGAAGGGCCCTGGATGAACAAGAGGAACAATAATCGCAGCTTTTGGTTTGTGAGAATCAAATTTCAGAAGAGTTATTTCAACATCTTCGTCTTCACCGAGTTTTTCAAGCAATGCTTCAAATGGTGCATTTAAAGCTGCAACCCAATTGAGCATGAATGCTCTAAAGAGGGGCATTGAGGGCACACCATATGTCTGGCGTCCCAAACGGTCTAAAAGAAAAATGAATAAGAAAGCAAAAGAGCAACACGTTATTGTTGAAATAGCCAGAAAAGGCAAAAACTGAATGGGGATTGTGTTATTGATTCTTGCCCAAAAAACCATGAATGGTGTTATGCAAAACAAAGGAGATAACAAAGAGGCTACTAAGCGTCTTGCGAATCCTACTGATGATGTTGCGATGAATACTACAGCACGAAAAGTGGTTACAGCTGCGAACCCTAAAAGGCAAATTTTGATCCACCATAACAAACCAAAGATGACGCCAAAAATAACGCCAACTACAATGAAGAATATCCACAGAACCCAGCAGAATAGGGAAAGTGCCACTGTTCTTCTCAATACATAAATTTGGTCTTTGACAAGCACTATTTTACTAATAATATAATCAGAGAAGAGAACCGCGGCGAAAACTAAAATACCGAGAAGGAGGCTACTAACCAATCCATCAAGTGTAGGAAAAAGGGCAAAAGTAGAAAGACTCACTCCGCATATGCAGAGCACAGCTACTAAAGCTACTGTTTTTTGGAAGGCAGGGAGGAAAAACATTGAAGAATAATGTTTTATTGCATTATTCATGGAATGGTTCAACGAGTCCTCAGTTGTCAAGTCTACCATCTCGAGTTGGTCTCCTAATGAATTAGATAAGATTATTAAAGGCTAGCTAAATTAAGGGAAAATTCTTCATTACAAGTAAAACATTTTTTTCTATAACTGTAATGAAAGTGTGTTAGAGTTTTAACATGAAAGGGTAAAAATTAGGATTTTCAGAGATGCTGTTTTAACAGCGGAATCATAGATTTGACAAGTTTAAAAGAGGGTAAGTGTTTTATTTCTAGAGTAATGATTATAACGACCCTGCGAAGTCAAGCATATGGCAGAGCAAAGAATACCCCCATCCATATTTCATATGCTCGAAAGAAATGTGGGTAAAAAAATCAGAGTGATTCTGGATCCAGCCTATGGATTTGAAGGCAAGTTGGCGGCTATTACACATGACCCAGCAGGAATCTGGCTTTCAGATGCTGAAGCCGTGGTTTTAAGATCAACAATTGCTCAGCCTATACCGCAAGTCGCAAGCCGAGAAGAAAGAAGCGAACTATTTTTGAATCTAAACTCAGTTCAAAGAATAGAAGTTTTGCATGAGCCTCGACGTTGAAGCGGTTTTAAACAACGGGGAAAAACACTTTTGCTAGAACAGAGATCACTATAAGAGATACTGCAAACACAACAAGAAGCTCAGGTCTAATCTTGATACCTTCTGTTTCTTCCTCAAAAAACCTGAGTAAGCCTGCGCTAGCTGCTGGCATTGGACTGCTTTCTTTCTTTCGTTTGCTCATGG
>Ga0209536_100001348_pt1 | contig 40923 bp, 33 predicted proteins | sample DeeMarSeWOR28_12_FD_187461 | JGI IMG/M metagenome (GOLD analysis project Ga0209536, IMG submission 187461) | Marine sediment microbial communities from White Oak River estuary, North Carolina - WOR-2-8_12 (SPAdes) (version 2) | ecosystem: Environmental > Aquatic > Marine > Intertidal zone >... | reverse complement strand
TCTAACCCACACGGGCCTATCGGTGGTTCCGTCCCAGTCTGCGGCCCGCTCGGCCCTATAAACGCCTGCCGGCCAGCTCGAAATAATCTTCTTTATTTCTTCTCTTGTGCGGTCCAGAATCTCATCACAGGCCTCCATTACCGTGTCTTTTCCGTAAGTTTTGAGCAATTCTATGGCAGTTTTGGCAATATTAACGCACGAAGTGGAGGATTACTTTGATGCAAGAGTATGAAGATCTGAAAGTGTTGGTCGCTGAAATTGAAGCTGATATCAACAAAGCAGAAGGTGGAAACAAGGCAGCAGGGACGCGGGTTCGCAAACAGATGCAGAAGGTAAAACAAGCTGCTCAGGTTGTACGCAACCGCATTCTCGAAATCAGATCAACCGAATAGATTACCTCAGGTATTCGTAAACACTGTTTTCCTGTGTAATCTGCGTGATGCATAACGTGCGCAGGGTAAACTTTGCTACTGCTTTGTAAAAGGCAATATATTCTATTGCGCACAATCTTTCTCTTTTGAGGGAATTCAATGCCGCCACCCCTATTGTTTGATTTATCTAAAATAGACCTGACAAAGGAACACAAACCAGAAATGTTCAGTAAAACCAGCCGACAATCAAATCTGGATAATCAGTCTGTACAATCTATTCAGCCAGAAGAAAAATCAGAAGAGCAACTCCAAATCAAACGGTAGCACTTATCAATATTTCAATTATCGTGACTAATCGTCTTAACGAATTCCTCGAGAGTATCATATCTCTATACTTTTTATCTTTCTAAATCAATATATTTAATTTAGAATTTTCTGTATATTGGAGATTAAAAATATTTGTAACTGATGGTTTGGCAATAATTTTAATATGACGAAAATATTTCAGTCACCTCTTGCTACCCTACCGAAACCCAGTTAGATTTATAAATTTGCCGTATCTATTTAGTTTGATATGCTTTGATTAAGAAAATTAATGTTATCACCCAAAAGCGCTTCCTGGAGACATTTGATCTCATCAATGAAAAATTAAAGGAAGTATTTCCAAAGCTATTCGGCGGCGGTATAGCCAAGCTTATCTTAAAGGAACCCCACCTGCCTCTGGAAACCGGAGTGGAGTTTATGATCCACCCACCGGGCAAAAAGCTGACCCGCCTGAGCCTTCTTTCCGGCGGTGAAAAGGCCTTGGCTGCAATTGCATTTATATTTTCAATCTTTCTGATCAGACCGGCTGCTTTTTGTCTTCTGGACGAAATCGATGCCCCCCTGGATGACGCCAATGTTTACCGGTTCAATGATTTACTCAAAATTATTGGCGAAAACTCACAAATAATTATGATTACCCACAACAAGCGCAGCATGGAATTTGCCGATACGTTGTTCGGAATTACCATGGAAGAAAAAGGAATCTCAAAGATTGTCTCCGTTAATTTTGAGACCGCGCAATCTGCCAACTAAACTTGGAGGCCCGGCTCCAGCCGTCTTTGAAATCAAACAGCGCAAAATTTGAGCTGATAGAATTTTCAGAACACATTTTAATTTCACCACGAAGTTCACGAAGGTCACAGAGAACGTATTTTTTTATGATTTTAAGTTCAACTTCGTCCATCTTCGTGTTTTTCGTGGTCAAAAGCAGATTTAAGATTTAATCAAGATAAGGTATGATTTTTCGCAAATCGAAAAAAAACAAAGCCGATACTGAAACGTCTTTATCAGAGTTAACTGAACACGGCACTGAAGACCAGCAGGAGCAAGCGGCAGCAGAGCCGTCCGCCGGCTACTTTCAGCGACTGAAAGAACGGCTCTCAAAAACCCGCAAAACATTTTCAGGTGGATTTGATAAGATTTTTTCGCACAAACAAAAGATCGATGAAGATCTTCTGGAAGAGCTCGAAGAATTATTGATTACGTCGGATATCGGCGTCCAAACTGCGTTGGCACTTGTGGAAAAAATCGCATCCTCGAAAATCGCTGATGTAGATGAAATCAAATCCGTGCTCAAAGCTGAAATTTTGTCCATTCTTGCGCCTCAGACAACGGAAACAGACGAAACTGTGGCCTCGCCACGCGTCATCATGGTGGTCGGTGTCAATGGAACCGGTAAAACAACTACCATCGGCAAACTGGCAGCGCGCGCCGCTCAATCCGGTCAAAAGGTCCTGATTGGCGCTGCGGATACGTTTCGGGCGGCTGCGATCGATCAACTCATGATCTGGGCTGAGCGTGCCAAGGCGGATATCGTCAAGCATCAGGAGATGGCCGATCCGGCCGCGGTTGCCTATGATGCCGTTGAGGCGGCAAAAGCACGGGGTGCTGATCTGGTACTCATTGATACTGCCGGACGATTGCACACCAAAGTAAATTTAATGGAAGAATTAAAAAAAATAAAACGCGCCATCTCAAAGACCATACCGGATGCACCCCATGAAGTGTTACTGATTTTAGATGCCACCACCGGCCAGAATGCAATATCGCAGGCCGAATTGTTTAATAATGCCCTTGGCGTTACGGGTTTGGCCCTGACCAAACTCGATGGCACCGCCAAAGGCGGCATCGTTATCAGCATATGCAATTCTCTGAAAATACCTTTAAAATATATCGGCATCGGCGAACAGATTGATGATTTACAAAAATTTGATGCCGCCAAATTTGTGGATGCCTTAATTTAAAATGGGTTTCCAGCCATCCTAAATAAACCATTTCGGGCAGCCGCCCGATTCGTAAATGTTTTAGAACCTGGATCTTGCGCGGGCCGGAGAATTTTCATAGGCGCGATTCAGGCAAAAAATTGAGACTCATAATTCTGTAAACGCTGCGATGCAGCCGTTCAGCGGAGATTATTTTAAAAAAAGTGTTGTAAAATGTATATTTCTGTTGACATCGATTTTATCTTTCTATATGGAAACAGGCAAATAGGCGATCGGTTCGTATTCACCATCACAAAGGATCAACAAAACTAGAAGGGGGTAAAACACTATGACAAAGGCAGAACTTGTAGAAAAAGCGGCTAAAGATGCAAAAATTTCAAAAGTCGCAGCTGCAGCTGCGCTCAACTCTTTTATGGACGGTGTGACCAAAGCATTGAAGAAAAAGGACGGCAAGGTTACCCTGGTCGGCTTCGGCACTTTTCAGAAAGTTCGCCGTAAAGCCCGTAAGGGACGCAATCCGCAAACCGGCGCGCCGATCAAAATTAAAGCCGCCAACGTGGTTAAATTCCGACCCGGCAAAAAACTCAGAGACGCCGTGTAAGCATTCTAATTCTAAAATTAACGGGCGATTTATTATTCAGATAAATCGCCCGTTCTGTTTCTAAACCCGCTGGAGCTAAAGCCCAGCGGGAGTTATTCGTTATTTGTTATTCGTTAATTTTAAGTGGTTTAATATTATTTATAGAACCCATTTAAAAAATGTAAATAAGGGTTCATGGCAAGGCGCGGATCGGCGAAAAAGCGGAGCATACACGATAGGATGTGAGCATTTTGAGCCGGGCCGCAACACCGCCATGAGCACTTAGATGCGTTTTTGAAATGGGTTCTAATAGGTGATGTCGAAGCGTTTATACTCCCCGGTAAAATCCTGCCATTTCAGATCTACATTTTCGACGACCGCCAGATTGGGTCCTTCATGGCACCATTGCAGTACCGCATCAACGGATTCCTGACTGCCTTCGAACACGGCTTCGACCGTGCCGTCAGGTCGATTTCGGACCCAGCCCAAAACGCCAAACCGCTCCGCAGCGCGTTGTGTTTCCACTCGAAAAAAAACGCCCTGAACCCGTCCGGAAATGATGACATGGGCACGCACCTGTTTTTCCATGCAAACCTCCAGAATTTAGCTTTTCGCTATTCAGCTGTTCAGCCGATAAGCTGGCACGCGTGTATGCTGATAAGCCAGTCGCTCAGCAGCTCACCAGCTTAATTTAAGAGCTCTTTTAGTTGGGCCTCATCGATGACTTTGACGCCCAGTTCCTTGCCCTTGGTGAGCTTCGACCCCGGCGCATCACCGGCAACCACATAGTCGGTTTTACGACTGACGGACCCGCTGACGCTGCCGCCGGCAGCTTCGATCAGCGACTTGGCCTGGGAACGGGTAAATTCTTCGAGCTTCCCCGTTAGCACGAAAATCCGGCCGTCGAGCTTGCCGGCTTGCTTTGGCGCGGCCGTTTCCAGTTTAACGCCGCCGGCCAACAACCGATTGATAATAAGCCGGTTGCGCTTCTGCTCAAAAAATTGGGTAATACTGGCAGCCACAATCGGGCCGACGCCGTCGACGGCTTCCAGCTCTTCCCGGGAGCAGTTCATTAACGGTTCCAACGCCTTGAAATGATCGGCCAGCAATGCGGCCACATGTTCACCGACATGCCGGATCCCCAGCGCATAAAGGAAACGGGACAAATCAATGGTTTTGGCCTTTTCGATGGCGCCAATCAGATTTGCTGCTGATTTGGCGCCCATTCGGTCCAATCCACTCAGCAAGGATTGGTCCAGCGTAAATATATCGGCAAATGATGAAAGCAGCTTTTTATCGACAAGCTGATCGACGAGCTTTTTGCCCAGGCCGTCAATATCAAATGCGCTTTTTGAAGCAAAATGTTTGATCCGCTCTTTAACCTGGGCTGAACAGCTTGAGTTGATGCAACGTGTGGCTGCCTCCCCTTCCATGCGGACCACCTTAGAATCACACACCGGGCACTTTTTGGGCATCTTAAATACGGTTTCGCTGCCGTCTCTTTTCGATGCGATCACCTTGACAATTTCCGGGATAACGTCTCCGGCTCTTTGCACCAGGACATGATCTCCGATACGGACGTCTTTTTTTTCGACTTCATCCTGATTGTGAAGGGTCGCCCGACTGACCTGAACCCCGCCAACGGTTACCGGTCGCAAATGGGCCACCGGTGTTAAAACACCGGTACGCCCCACCTGGACTTCGATTGCTTCGATGGTCGTGGTTTCCTGAATGGCCTTAAATTTGTAAGCAATGGCCCATCGCGGGCTTCGGGAGGTGGCCCCCAACTGCTGTTGCAGGGCAATGCGGTCGACCTTGATGACAACGCCATCGATGTCATAGGCAAGCTGGTGTCGTTTTTCGCTTAATTCCCGATAATAATCTAAAGCCGCTTTAATGGAAATGCCCGAAAGAATGAGGGGATTTATCCTAAAGCCCCATCGCTTCAATACCGCTAACAGCTCTCCATGCGTTTCAAAAGCCGCGCCTTCAACAAGCCCCACCCCGTAGAAAAAAACCTCCAGCGGCCGGGTGGCGGTAATTTTCGAATCCAATTGCCGTAAAGATCCGGCCGCAGCATTTCGAGGGTTGGCAAATGGCGGCTGTTCCTGACGGATGCGTTCCTGATTCAGGCCTTTAAACGCTTTCAGGCCGATAAAGACTTCTCCCCTTATTTCACACCTGGGCGGTACCGGGATCGCAGGATCCGATTGCATCACCAGCGGCACGGTTTGAATCGTTTTGACATTGTCTGTGATCACCTCTCCGGTCTGGCCGTCTCCACGCGTCGCAGCCGTAACCAGCTTTCCACTTTCATATACAAGTTCAACGGCCACACCGTCCATCTTGGGCTCCGCCGTGTAGCTGATGGTATTGGATTCACCTAAGTTTCGTCTGACTCTTCGATCAAATTCCAGGATGTCTTCGTCATTAAAGCCATTGTCCAAACTCAGCATCGGAATCGAATGGGTAACAGATTCAAATTTTTCCAACGGCGGAGCGCCTACCCGGACCGTGGGTGAATCCGGCTGCCGCAGCTGCGGGTATTTTTCCTCCAAGCGCATCAACTCTCGCATCAGGCGATCATACTCGGCATCGGAAATTTCGGGATCATCCAGCACATAATAGCGATAATTATGCCGGTGCAGAGCAGACCTGAGCTCCTGGGCTTTGTCTAAGATTTGGGGACTTACATCTTCTGGCATACGTATTTGATCACCTCGCAGGCCGCCTGTCGGCCGCGTTTGAATTCTTTCATTTTAAAACCGGGACGCCATTTATAAGATGCGAGCTCATCCGAAACAACCGCCAGCGCACCCAGATCGACGCCGCGATACCGGGCCACCGTAAACAGGGACGAAATTTCCATCTCAACCGCCAAAGCGTTGAGACGCTGATAGGTTTCCACTTTGTGACGCGTTTCGCGATAAATGGCATCCGTTGTCCAGATCGCCCCGCTATGGAATCTGATGTGCGCTTCAGTCATTTCGTCGCTGAGCCGGGCGGCCAGCCTTTCAGAAGGGTATGATCGGCCATTCTCATTGTGCTGATAATGCCTGGAGGTGCCTTCATCAATAAGGGCCGATGTCGCCATGACAATATCGCCGATCTTAACCTGCTGCGAGATTGAACCGCACCAGCCCAGGAAAAAGAGGGTCTCGGCTCCCCATGCAATCAGATTTTCAATCACCATGACCGCATAGGGTGCGCCGACCAGTGGGCCGCACAATGAAATACCGCCGATCGACCTGCTTGAAACATACAGACGACTGGTAAATAGTCTTTGGTAGTCATCGGCATTAACATCAAACAACTTGCAAAGCAGAAAAAGATCTGTCTCAGTTCCGGAAACCACTGCCACAGGTCCCAGTTCAGGCGAATTTTTCCCTTTTTTGGGGAATATGATACCATCGTTCAGGCTCATACCATACTTCTTTTGCGGCCGTCTTATAGATGATTCCAAACAGAAAAGGTCTATTCAGTCAGTTATTCGAACTTATCTCAATAATGTGTTATACACCCGATGGTGCCGGTATATACCTAATATAAGGCGCTTATAATGACAAATGAACTCAAATTAAAAATGATCTAACTGGAACTTTTTCCTCTATTTAGCAAGATGGACTGCTAACCTTAAGACAGATTTGTGTTATTCGTTACTTGCTTTTGCACCGATGATCGATATGTCGAAACGAATAACCAATAACTGATAACCGATAACAATCATTGCGGTTTGTGCAAAGCGGTCAGCTCCTCTTTAACCTCATCGATGATATCGTACAACCACATGAGATCCTCGATGGTCAGCCGGCCGGCTTTTACCGGAGCTCTTTCGCTACCGTCCTTTTTCGATAAAATGCGCGGTCCGATTTGAACCTTTGGCTCGCTCTCACCATATTGATTGATAGAAACCACCAAACCGGTTTCATCACATTTCCACTTCTTTAACACCACATCTTTTTCCGGATCATACGGCATAGGACCTCCCATCAGATAGAACATTTTTCATCTCAACTTCGAAATTACAAAATCCTGGTATCTGGTTTTTTTACCACGAAAACACGAAAGCATAAAAGCACGAAATTTATTTTGTTTGCTTTTCGCGATTGCGCCCGCCCGCTGAAACCTTTCGACTTTTGGAAAATGACATGACCGGTCGTCATTTTGCCGGTCAATCGTGGGACAGAACACTATTGTGATGATTTGATTTTTGGATTCGGGCTCCTCCGATTTAGGCGTTAACAAATCTAATGGGTCAAAAATCACTTGTCAATCAGTGTTTTCGATTTAAAAAGAACTTGACAACTCCAGGTAACCCATATATCCGAACCGCACAGCTCGGTAAGTCAACCTGTACAAGACCACTACCTATTCAGGCAGACAACTAGTGTTAAGTATCGGGCATCTGGCAAATGTTACCTCCGTTTAATTGGTTCAATTGGTTCGGTTTAAGCCAACCAATTTAACCAATGAAACAAATAAGACCAACTTAAACCTTGTTTGTCCGCCGAAGCACAAAGGTCAAAGGCGGAAACCTTTGAACCTTCGTAAAAATGCCGATTCCAACGCCATTTCACGATAGAACCGCGGCCTTGTGCACCAGCTATAGATGGGCCGATTGGGCCGGTTATTGCGCCGTGTCTTCCTATAGCCTTCCCAACGACGGCGAATACTACAGCCTGCGCCATGCTGCCGGGATAATGGATATCAGCCCGCTGTTTAAGTACGAAGTGAGCGGGCCGGATGCGGTTGCTTTTTTGTCCCGCATCATGACCAAAAATATTGAAGACATTCCCATCGGCCGCGCGGCCTATTGCTGCTGGTGTGATGACTTCGGCAAGATAATCGATGACGGAACCGTGTTTCGCCTGGATACGGATCGCTTGCGCGTGCATACCGCTGAGCCGATGCTGGCCTGGTTTGGGCAGTTTAGACGCGGTTTTGACGTCATTCTTGAAGATATCAGCGCCGATATTGCTGCGGTTGCGCTTCAGGGACCGACATCCCGGGATATTTTAAAACAGGTGACCGATGCCGATCTGGACGCGCTGGCATATTATAACGTGGTGACCGCTCAACTCGACAAATTGCCGGTGCTGATATCCCGCACCGGATACACCGGTGATTTAGGATACGAGTTGTGGGTGGATCAAACGAACGCCCTGCCCCTCTGGGATGTGCTCATGTCCGCAGGCAGATCCTATTTGCTGCAACCCTTCGGCCTGGATGTTCTGGATATTGCCCGCATCGAGGCCGGCCTGATTTTAAACGGGGTCGAATTCCACAATGCCGCCCATTGCCTGATCGAATCACAAAAATCGACGCCTTACGAGCTGGGCCTGGGCTGGACGGTCGACCTCGATCGCAAACCCTTTTGCGGCCAACGGGCGCTGAAGGCCGAACAGGCTGCCGGACCGCAGCTTACCCTCGTCGGACTCGAGCTCGACTGGGATGAACAGGAAGCTCTATTTGCAAAACAGGGATTGCCCGTACAGGTGCATCCGGGTGCCTGGCGAAGCGGCGTTCCGGTTTATGATAACAGCGGCAGCCGCCAAATCGGCAAAGCCACCAGCGGCACCTGGTCACCCCTGATCAAAAGAAACCTGGCGCTGGCGTCGATTGAAACGCCTTTCGCCAAGACCGGCGCGACGCTCAAAATCGAATATACCGTAGAATACCGCCGTGAAACCGTTACCGCGGTGGTTGCAACAACGCCGTTTTACAATCCCGAACACAAAAGGCGCTAATGGCATGGATCCAATCGCACCGCCGTTTCATTCTGACATCCCGACCAAACGATATGACGCCATTGTTGTCGGTGGCGGGCATAATGGACTCGTATGTGCCGCCTACCTGGCAAAAGCCGGCAAGCAGGTTCTGGTATTGGAAAATAGACATATCCTGGGAGGGGCGGCTGCCAGCGATCAGATATTTCCGGGCTTTACGTTTTCGGTTTACTCCTATGTCGTCAGTTTGTTTCGCCCGCACATCGTCCGCGAACTCGATCTGACCCGGCACGGCTACCAGGTCATCCCGCTGGAATGCACCTTCACACCGTTTCCCGACGGGGAATCCATGACGCGATGCGGGGATCCGGAGGCCACCCGGCGCGAGATCGCCCGCTTCAGTCCGACAGATGCGGAAATGGCGCCGCGCTTTTCTTTGGCCATGACACAAATGGCCAGTTTTATCAAACACATGATAGACTCACCGGCCCCGGATCCGGGCTCTTTGAAAATCAGCGAACTGGCCAAATTGCTCGGTTTGGGACGGCGCTTCAAGGCGCTGGCCGACGGCGATAAGTATATTTTCACCAAAATGATGACCATGAGTGCCGTTGAGTTTTTAAGTTTGTGGTTTGAATCCGATCGTCTGATCGGACCCATGTCGGTCAGTGGCATTATCGGCACCTTTTTGGGCGTGCGATCCCCGGGAACGGCTTATGTCCTGCTGCACCACTACATGGGCGAAATCGACGGCGCCTTTCGCTCATGGGGGTTTTCCAAGGGCGGCACGGGCGGCGTCAGTTTGGCGTGCGCACGCGCCGCCCGGTCATATGGTGCCGACATACGGACCGAAGCTGCAGTGGAAAAAATTATTTTAAGACAGGGAAAAGCCGCCGGCGTCGTTGTCCGCGGCGGACACGAAATCAAAAGTCAGACCGTCATCTCGGCTGCCGATGCCCATCAAACATTTTTCAAACTGGTGGGTGAACAGCACCTGGACCCTGATTTTGTGCAACGGCTCAAGCGCTTCAAATACAGAGGCAGTTCCGCCAAAGTGAACCTGGCTGTCGACCGTCTGCCGGATTTTAGCAGCAAACCGGGGTACGGGCCCCATCTGCGCGGCGACATTACCATCGCCCCGGGCGTCGAGTACCTGGAAAATGCTTATGATGACGCCAAATACGGTGATTTTTCCAAACGTCCTTTTTTGGATATCGTCATCCCCTCTTTAACCGATCCCACCGTCGCGCCACCGGGCAAACATGTGATTTCGATTTTCGTCCAGTACGCGCCTTACCGCATAAAAGAAGGTGCTGCGCATTGGCCGGCAAAGCGGGAAGCACTGGGGGATACGGTGGTCGATACGCTGGCAGAATACTGTCCGAATTTAAAAGACAGTATCCTGCACCGTCAGGTCGTCACACCCTGGGATCTGGAGCAGGACGTGGGTCTGACCGAGGGTAATATTTTTCAGGGAGAATTGAGCCTGGAGCAGCTGGGCCCGTTTCGCCCGGTTTCCGGCTGGTCACGCTATCAGACCCCCATCAATGACCTCTGGATGTGCGGTTCCTGCGTTCACCCGGGCGGTGGCATCATGGGCGCTCCCGGCGAACTGGCGGCCAAAAGCCTGCTTAAGTCCTGTTGATCGCTATGGGTTACTGACTCATTATGAACTGTGCCAGTTATCAGCAAACAGAGGACAGAAAACAAAGGACACATAGAAGGATATGCACTCAGAATGAGTGTAAAGTAGTCTGTCATCTGACCTCTGTCTTCTGTCATCTGACCTCTGTCTTCTGATAATTGACAACTTGATAACTGAAATTAAGAAACACTATTATCGCATGCATACATCAACCAATAACGCCTATGACGTAATTGTAATCGGTGCCGGGCACAATGGCCTGACCACCGCTGCATTCTTGGCCAAACAGGGACGTAAAGTTTTGGTCATTGAACGGCGCAATACCATCGGCGGCCTGGCGGCCGGTGAGGAATTTCACCCGGGATACCACACCGCCGGCGTTTTGCACGATAGCGGACAGGTTCGGTCCCGGGTTGTCAGGCGTCTTGATTTAAAGTCGCACGGCCTGGACATCATATCGGAAAGGCCGTCTGTTCTGGCCCTGGATCCTGAAGACCAGGGTATGCTTCTGGGCAGCAAAGAGCGTCGCACCGCTAAAGAGATACATTACTACTCACCTGAAGACGCCTGGCAATACCGCCAGTACCGCAAATTTATCAGGCACGTATCCGGCGTGGTCAATCGCATTTTCGACCGGCTTCCGCCGGCGACCGATTCGCCCAATGGGCGCGCACTATGGGATCTTTTTAAAACCGGTTTTGCCCTGCGGCGCCTGGGCAAGTCCAAAATGCTGGATTTGATGCGCATCGCCCCCATGTGTGTCGCCGACTGGCTCAACGAATGGTTTGACAACAGCCGTCTTAAGGCTGCACTGGCCGGCACCGGCTTAAGCGGCAATTTTGCCGGCCCCTGGAGCCCCGGTTCTGCCTTTAACCTGCTGTTGTGGGAGTGCGCCGCCCAAAATAGCCTCAAGGGCGGCCCCTGCTCTCTGATTGCCGCCCTTGAAAAGGCGGTTCTATCCCAGGGGGCTGAGATCCGTACCGCTGCTGAAGCAAATGAAATAAGGGTTGACCAAGGGCAGATCAAGGGCGTGATGTTAAAAAACGGTGAGCTGATTGAAGCCGCCATCGTGGCGGCATCCTGCGACCCCCGGCATACGTTTTTGGATCTTTTACCGGGAAATCAGGTTGAAAACCGGCATGAAAGCCGCATACAGCACATCCGCGGAGCCGGTACAACCGCCAAAGTGAATCTGGCGCTCAATGGCCTGCTCGAATTTAAAGGCCGTACAGGCGATAAAATTGCTTTTGCCCGCACGGGTCACCACCTGGACCACATTGAACAGGCTTTTGACGCCTGCAAGTATGGTCTGTTTTCAACCGACCCCATCCTCGATATCCATATTCCCACCGTTTCAAATCCGGATCTGGCCCCAGCGGGGCACAGCGTGGTATCGATTCTGGTGCATTTTGTGCCCTATCGGTTGCAAGCGCGCTGGGACCGGGAGCAGATGGATAAGCTGGGGGATACGGTTGTCAATACCTTGGAACAGTATGTGCTCGGTCTGAGCGATGCAATTGTCGCCCGGCAAGTTTTATCTCCGGTTGATCTGGAACAGCGCTACGGTCTGGTGCAGGGGCATATCCTGCACGGTGAGCACGCCCTGGATCAGTTGATTTTAAGACCCACCCCGGAATGCGCCCGCTATCATACACCCATTAAGGGGTTGTATCTGTGCGGCAGCGGCAGCCATCCGGGCGGCGGCATCACTTGCGGCCCGGGTGCCCTGGCAGCTTCGGTTATCGCACAAAGCTGAACAGCGGCTCAGGCTCTCACATTGACGATTGTTCGACCCTTGTGTTTGCCGCGTAACATCCGGTCGATGGCCTGATCCAGATCGGACAGGGTAATTTCTTCCACCACCGTTTCCATCATCGGGATTTTCCATTCGCCGGCAAGTTTCTCCCAGGTCTTGAGCCGTCTCGGCATCGGGCAATTTTGGGAATCGATACCGATGAGACTGACCCCGCGCAGGATGAAAGGGTATACGTTGATCGGCAGCTCAGGTGATGCCACATTACCGCAAGTCGTCACCACACCATTGGCATTCACGGATTTGATAGAGGTGGCCAGGATATCTCCACCTACCGTGTCGATACTGCCTGCCCACAGAGACTTGAGCAGCGGACGACCGCTTTGATCTGTGGCCTCTTCGATGCTGATGATACGCTTTGCCCCGATTTGTTTTAGGTATTCCGATTCGTCCACCAAACCATTGACAGCAACCACGGCGTATCCCAGTTCTGATAAAATCGCCACAGCGATGCTGCCGACGCCGCCGGTGGCGCCGGATACGAGCACCTCACCGTGCTCCGGCAGGATGCCCCCATGAACGGTCAGTTGAAAGACGGACAGGGCCGCCGTAAACCCGGCCGTTCCATAACACATGGCCTCTCTTAACGTCAGTCCCTTGGGCAGGGCAACCACCCACTGGCCGGGTACCCGAATATACTGGCCAAACCCGCCGGCCGTGTTCATGCCTAAATCATAACTGGTGACGATAACATCATCACCGGGTTTGAAGGCACTATCCGTGCTTTCCGCTACCACACCGGCAGCGTCGATGCCGGGTGTATGCGGATAGCTGCGGGTTACGCCCTTATTGCCGCTGGCGGATAACGCATCTTTGTAGTTCAAAGATGAATAGTGCACTTCGACCACAACGTCCCCCGGGGGAAGGTCATCTATGGTTTTGGTGAGGATCTGACGGGTGTATTTTTTATCGTCCGTTTCTTCTACGACCAGGGCCTTAAATAAATTAGCGCTCATCTTATCCTCCACAGGTGTCTGGGTTATCAATATACGTTTTCACCAATATTGCAGATATCCTCTTTTGGCAATAAAAATCCTCATGCGATGCAGAGGCCATTGATGGTTTTTCGGGAGTAACTTTCAAATGTTTGCGAATACAAGATGAAAATGATTTCCGATGATGGGTTAATAGTCAGAACCAACCATTCAGCTAAAATGGGGGTTGCGTAACATAATATAAAATTATAGACGGTAACGACGCACTGGAACTAAAAACTTGGAATATAATACGTGTGTCGCAGGTTTTTCAGAAGCTCAAAAGGTTTGATTGGCTATAATTTTATAAATCTGAATTTTTCTCATTCCTATCTCCTGTCTTGATGTTTATACTCTTTACAAAATATCAGTTAATGCATTTATAAGCCGCACGGTTTCATTCATGGTATTATAATGGGCAAAACTCAACCTAAGAACACCATCATCCGGGTTAAGACCCATTTTTTTTATGATCCGGTAAGCGTAGAAATGACCATGCTTGGTTGCTATACCCTTTTTACCGATCAAAGTGCTCAACCGGGCCGATGTATGATTTTCCGAAATCAGGGCAACATTAGCCTCCCGCCTTTTCATGGTGTTTTTCCCGAATATTCTAGTCGGCAATTGTGCAAGTCTTTCTAACAATATCTTACATAATGATGCTTCATGACTATTCATCAGGTTAGAAATCATTGATGCCTTTGTATTCAAAGGCACGTCAGATTTTTTAAAATGATGATCATAAAGCATTTCAAAATAGTTCCCAAGACCGGCAAGGGCCGCAATTGAGGCATGATCCGGTCCAGTCGCATCTAGCTGTGACCAGGGCCGGTAGGCATTAAAAAAATGACACTGAGGCTCCAGCATTTCTAAAAAACTTGGTGATACATACATAATCCCTTGGTGAGTTGCATATGTCTTATATGTAGAAAAACAATAAGCATCGGCCTTTATGTCCGATAGATCGGGCCAACGGTGGGGTGCATAAGAAACTCCGTCAATTATTACTTTTGCTCCGAAACTGTGCCCCATATCAATGATCTGATCGATGGGGTTCACTGTCCCGATAATATTAGAGCTGTGTGTGACACAAATAATTTTAGTATTATTGTTAAGTAATTTTTCCAAATACGCTAAATCAAGTTCACCGTCACTTTCATTGACCTCCCACAAATTCAAGGTTGCTCCGGTGTGCTTTGCAACCCTTTCCCATCCACCGATGTTTGCCTCATGGTCCTGCTCGGAAATAATGATCTCATCTCCTTTCGAGAGAAACCCTGTACAAGCATTGCTTAATGTATTCAAATTCTGGGTAGTTGATGGACCTATGGTGATCGTATCCATAGCGACCCCCAATAGGTCTGAAATCACTTTTCTTCCTTTGTCCATCTGCTCTCCTGCAGCTTGAGCAAGTGCATTATCGCCGTAGGGTTGAACCTTATTATATTTGTAAAAATGCTCAAGTTTATCAACCACTGGCCTGCAGGGAAATGTGCCGCCTGCATTATCAAAAAAAGCCCATTCATTAGATTGGTCTAAATCAAAGAAGGGAAATTGTTTGCGTGCAAAATCAACATCAAAAATCAACTCATCTGTGGAATTAGCCATAATTTTTATAATCCTTTTGAAACATTTATCATTTTTTTTCTTTCCATATCATGAACGCTTGCATCTCAACATTGCTTAAACAAGTCTACAATATTTTACAAGTGCCAAAATTGTGAATATCGTGCCACTTACACAATTCAGCCTGACCTTCAGATTGTTGGCTTTTTTAATTGGGTATGTTGTTGTGATATGGAATGGATATCACAAGGTTTTTCAAAGGGTTAAAAGTTGGTGTAGGCTGGAGAAATTTTAAGTGTGGTGTTGACAAGTAAATGACGATGTGAAGTCGGATTGCATGCGCATTACGCTGAAAATTCTTCAACAGCAAAAAGCGCACTGCGTTGTCCTCTATTTTGAAAAAACACTTCAATTTACTTTATTCCCGCCTTGTGCCCCTTAAAAGCATGCTTCTACCATAAAAATCTGTCTACGTTCCCTTAAAATTTGTCCATCTGAAGAGATCTCGATAGTAAAGCGGTATGTTTTCTTTTGCGAAGTCGTGCAATCTCCAGCCCATCAAGAAAAATTTTTGTTGACTGTCCTCCACAAGCTAAGTTTTTGTTTCGAACTACTATAATTTCGGCTGGGTTGTTCAGTTTTTTATTTTTGGGGAAATGCAGTGTTATACCATGGCCGCATGAAATTAAAAGAAATGCGATTGCCATAATGGATAGGAAATATTTCATAAAATAACAGGGCCCCTCATCGCTGAAGACATATGACCCATAACTTTGAATTTAGCAGCGCCAGCAGTTTCATCATACACAAAAGTAACTTCAAATATTCTCTCTTTGACCGATTGGCATTTATTAAAGAGACATTCCTCAGGGCGAAGCCCAAGCTTTTCAATGGCATCAGTATTTCCCGACAAACTGGGTAGAGAAAGGCTAATGGTATATAATTTCGATTCTCCGGATTCATTTAAGCTGACACAAACTGAGATATCGTCATTTTCATCTTTGACTGCCGATACAATACTTTTAATTTCCCGAAATTCAACATTTTCTGGTGATGCCTTGTCTTTTGCTACTTGCAAGACTTTATCTGTGCACCCATTTAGATATAAAAGCGAAGTCATAGCTAAAATGATTAATATGAAGAACTCAATGATGCTAGATTCTATCGGCAATCGTTTCTTCACGGCTAAACTCCTCATTAGAGCGTTTAGAACCGATCAAGAGCAACTGTCATACCACAATCGATAATATTCGTTGCATTGTCGGCTAAAGATCTATGAAACTGCCATATAGGATCGGTGGCTATAAAATATAGTGGTGCAATTTCAGCAGGATATGTTTCACCTGTAAAAAAGTTCAAAAATACAAATTTTTATACCTAATTTGTTGTAGAAGAATTAGTTACGGGAAAATTTGTCAGAAGGGCGCAACAACGGTTGACGTGGTTTGTCTGTTTTTAATTAAATCTTATAATTCCAATTGGTTGAATTACCAAAGAGAAGTTTACAGCGCAAAAAAAATTGCACTGTTTCGGAGGAATGGTAGATGATAGTATTACGGGTCCGTTGTTCAATCTTATGTCTGGATATTACTGATATTAAGAATATATAAATTTTGGATTCGAAGGCCAAAGCACACTCTGTCCAGAATCCAGCTCAACCGAAAAAAAGGGGGTGGATGCAAAAGCATCCACCCCTGTGGGTTTACAGGATATGGTGCAGGTTTACGGCAAGGGCCGCAATTCAACCCGTCGGTTCTGCGCCCGTCCGTCTGCGGTGGCATTGGAGGCTGCCGGTCTTTCAAAACCGTAACCTCTGGCCGACAGTCGATTTGACGCAATGCCCCTGGCGATCAGATAATCCATGACCGCCTTGGCACGATTCTCAGATAAGCGCTGGTTGTATTCGGCTGAACCCCGGTTGTCGGTGTGGCCTTCAATCTCCAGTCTTAGATTTGGATTATTTTGCAGGATGGTCACCACGCTGTTCAGTCTGGGATAGTATCTGGATTTAATTTCCCATTTGGCAGTATCAAAGGTAACGCCGGTAAGCACCCAGCACCCGCGCTTATCCACGGTGGCGCCTTTGGGGGTGTCCGGACACTGATCGGCATTATCGTATACACCGTCACCATCACTGTCTAAAGGAGCAGCCGGTGCTACAGCTTCCTTCGGTGATTTCGTCAGAAATACCGACTCCACCCAGCCGGCCATGGCCTGCGGCGACTGCAGTTCGCTTGCGTTTGCAAAACTGCCACACTGGCTGGCAGCCGCAATCTGTTTCATTCTGGCAATATCCTCGGGGCCGCCACTGCCCGTCAAAACCGTATGAATGCAGGCATTGCTCCCGTAACGCTCCACCAGACGTTTGGCAGCGCCGGCGCCGTCAAAACCGCGGTACTGACCGTCGCCGACAAGAATGATGGCGGTTCGCCCCGACATGCTGCTCAAATCATTGGCGGTCAGATCAATAGCCTGATCTACGGGGCTTCGACCCCCTCCTTCCGGCACGCCGTCCAGCGAACTTTGAAAAGCATCTGCCTGCCAGCGCGCAGGGCCGTAATGCAGGGTCGTCTCCCCGCCATCCTGCCAGTGGCCAAACGATCTGAGTGATGAATTCAAATCCATCTGCGGAATCGTTCGATTCATGCGGTACAGAAATGCTTTGGATGCTTCAAAACTCGTCATGCCCGATTGCATATCGCGCGTTGATGGGGAAGCATCCAAAACGGCAGCAAAGTTATTCACTTTGGGCATATAGGCGCCTGATTTCAGTTCGGCGTTCAGATCCACCGGTTGAAATTGTGGTTGAACGACCGGCGCATGATGGGCCTGACAGCTGATAAATACTGCCCCCATCAAAAGCACCAAGATCATAAGTACAACATTTTTTTTCATGTCCTTCCTCCTTTCAATTGGCTCATAAACTGTTGATAAAATGTAGGAAAATGAAATTGGGCGAAGCCGGCATCCCAGAAATGAAACATGCGCTGTATCACTTCATATGTTGCCGCCGGCTGAGGTGCCGCCGCGGTTAAAAACTGCCGCTTGTGTATTACCAGAAATCAACTTCTGTGCCAGATGCTGAAATTTTAGAAATTTAAAATATAACTAATTGGAATAATGAAAAAAATTTATCTAATCGATATTACTGCCAGGGCTCCAGACATTGCGCTGTTGGGGCATAACTCATGAGAGGTGGGTCAAATCCCATGCCTGGCGATTAGATGATGAGTTGATAGATACTCATTCAAAAAATAAATTACAACAAAATATTTTGGCTAATAAAAAATAACTAATTAATATTTCTGATAATTTTGTGTTGACATCAATTTAATATTTCATAACAATCTTGCTAACCGGCTTATGCGCTAATTTGGATATATCAAACAAGGTTTAGGCCATGAATCCAAAAGGGAAACAATTTGAAAATGAGCAAAAATCGATTACCATCAAGTTGTCGGCGGCCTTGAAACACCAACTGAACACAACAAGAAAAAAGACCGGAGAAACTCAGGGCAAAATCATTGAACGGGCAATTGCGGAATTGCTGGTGGCCAGGCAGGAACTTAAGGAAGATCGCGCCAGACAGAAATTAACGGCCCGGCAGCTGCGTGACATCGCCAACGATCTTAGAAGGGTTGCACAGAAAATCGATAAAGTTGCCTTTGAACAGCAAGCGCACGACTGCAAAAGTCCGGATGTGATATTGATTGGTAAAAAACACCCGTGGCACGATCATCCCCAGAAAGAAAAGCTTTTTCAAATCGTCAGGGACATGCACCGCGTCGGCGCTAATCTGACAATGATTGCTTCTGCCTTAAATCTTGAGGGACTGCAAGCATTTAGTGAGGATGGTGAATGGGAGGTGGCGGATATCGACAGGATCGTCACAGAAATAAAAAAAGGGCAAGGTTATTTACCCCCACTCTATTCCCTGCCGGAATAACATCAATTCAGGGTGGTTTGCAACACCGACAGCATCCGAAAATAGCATACTGACCGCAACGAATGTGCACACAGGGCGAAGGTGCCCTGAGTCTTATCATGGCTGCTATCAGGTGGATAGCTTTGAAAAGTCGGCAATCTGACCGAAAAGCGCTGCTATCTGTTCTAGCAGGGTCAGGCGGTTCCGACGAACGCTTTTATCATCGGCCAGAACCATCACGCCATCAAAAAAGGCATCTACCGGACCGCGCAAGGTGGCAATATCCTGCAGCGCTTTTTCATATAGACCCTTTTGCATGGCATCTGACACCTTTTTTTCAACTTTCTGATAGGCCGCAAATAGCGCTGCTTCACTTTGATGTTCAAACAAATTTTCCTTTAATTCGCCGGGTCTGGGCCTACCCTGCAGCTTATCCGATTTCTTTAAAATATTGACCGCGCGCTTAAAGGCGACCGCCAGAGGCTCAAAATCCGGCTTGGCCTTTAGCGATTCAAGGGCTTCCAGGCGGCTCCATAAATCGGGCACATTATCGACGGATACCTCAACAACCGCAGCGATGGTATCCTTTGCATATCCTTGATCGGCCAGCAGCTGGATGATGCGGTTTTGCAAAAAGGTATAAACATTGCGTGTAAGTGTTTTCAGCGCATCCGAATCCTTTAATTCAAATTGGCTCAGGCTTTTTTTGATCAGTTTTCTGAGAGAAAAAGAAAATCCCTTGTCGTTCATGATTTGTATGACTCCGATTCCCTGACGCCTCAGGGCGTAAGGATCGGAGGCACCGGTGGGCGTGAGCCCCACACTGAAACATCCACAGATAGAATCGATTTTATCAGCGATACTGACAACAGAACCGGTTATGGTTTCCGGCAGCGGACCACCTGAATAGGTGGGTCGATAATGCTCCTCTATGGCAGCCGATACCGTTGGCAACTCGCGGGCAATCGTCGCATAGACTCTGCCCATAACACCCTGCAGTCTGGGAAACTCCCCGACCACCTGGCTCACCAGATCCGCTTTACACAGTTTGGCAGCGCGCGCCACCTGGGCTTTTAGCCCGTTTTCCTGCTTTCCGTCCGTGAACCCGACATCCACCGTTTTAGCAATGAATTTAGCGATGTTGGCGATGCGCTGGGTTTTCGCATACATTGTACCCAGCTGGGCCTGGAATAAAACGCCTTTTAGCTTTTCGACCCGCTGATTGTTCGAGACCTCCAGATCACCCTCGTAAAAAAACTGGGCATCGGCCAGGCGTGCGCGCAGCACGCGCTCATGGCCTTTGGCCACCAGTTTCATATCACGGGCTCTGGTGTTGTTAACGGCGATAAAGTAAGGCATCAGCTTGTCGGCCTTATTGATAACCGCAAAATATTTCTGGTGCTCTCGCATGGCGGTAATCAGGACCTCATCGGGAAGTTCGAGAAATTCCTTATCGAATTCACCGGCTACGGCCACCGGAAATTCCACCAGATTAGTGACGATGTCCACTAATTCCTTATCAGGCAAAATACGGCCGCCGACTCTCTTTGCCGCGGCAGCAATCTCGCTTTCAACGGCTTTGCAACGCTCAACCAGATCAACAATTACCCGGGCACCTTTCAACCGGCGGATATAATCATCGGCTGAATCAATTTTGATTCTGGCAGGATTCATAAAATAATGCCCGCTGGTGTAACGATTGGCATTTACGTTTCCCAGCTTGAAAGGAATAATCTTGGAGCCCAGCAGGGCCAGGCAGGAATGAATTGGCCTGGCAAAACTGATGTCCTGATTCGCCCAGCGCATGGTTTTGGGAAACGGGGTGGCCAGTATCGCCTTTGGCAGGATATCTTTCAACAGGGTCCGTGTTGCCTGGCCCCGTTCTTTTTTTAGCGCGCATAAATAAGCCCCTTTCTGAGTTTCTTTGACGCTCAACTGCGTAATTTTAACACCTGCTTTCTCGGCAAATTTTTTGGCGGCCATTGTCGGCTTGCCGGATGCATCCAATCCGACCTTCACCGGTGGCCCGGTCAATTCGGTCTTCAGCGGTCGCTGTTTGACAGCAACGTTTTCAATTCGAACAGCAAGCCGCCGGGGGGTTCCGTATATTTTTGCCGGACCGTGCTCAATCCTGCTTTCGCTCATTTTTTTCTGCAATGTTGCCGCCAACGCATCTAAGGCCGGTTTGATATAACCTGCAGGGATTTCCTCAGTTCCAATCTCAAGCAATAAGGTTTCCATAATTTCCTCAACTCTGGGTTCAGGGTTCCGGGTTCAGAGGTTCCGTTTTACAGAATTCAGATGACAGAACACAGATGCTAATAATGAATTCTGCCTTAAGTTTTTAACCCTGAACCTTTGAACGCTGAACCTTGAACCTTTCAAGTTTATTTTTTGAGCAACGGATAGCCCATATCTTTGCGCTGTCGCAAATACGCTTCTGCGCTGGCGCGCGCAAGGTTTCTGATTCGCCCGATATAGCCAGTCCTTTCGGTCACACTGATGGCACCGCGGGCATCGAGAAGATTAAACGTATGCGAACATTTCAAGCAATATTCGTAGGCCGGCAAAACAAGCCTGTCTTCGATCTGCCGCCTGGACTCTGCCTCGTATTTTCCAAATAAATCAAACAAAACGGGTACATCGGCTTTTTCAAAATTATAGGTCGACTGCTCGACTTCCTGTTGATGATGCACGTCACCGTATTTGATGTCTGCATTCCACTGCAGATCATAAACATTGTCTACACCCTGAAGATACATCGCAATTCTTTCCAAGCCATATGTTAGTTCAACGGGAATCGGGTGCAATTCAACACTGCCGGCCATCTGAAAATAGGTAAACTGGGTGATCTCCATGCCATCCAGCCAGACTTCCCATCCCAGACCTGAAGCGCCTAAGGTAGGTGATTCCCAATCATCTTCCACAAAACGGATATCGTGATCCAGCGGATCGATGCCGAGTGCCTTCAAGCTCTGAAGGTATTGCTTCTGGACATCGAAAGGCGATGGCTTCAAAAGCACCTGATACTGATAATAATGCTGCAGCCGGTTGGGATTATCACCGTAACGACCGTCGGTCGGGCGCCGAGAGGGCTGGACATAGGCGACATTCCAGGGCTCGGGACCCAATGCCTTTAAGGTCGTGGCATGATGAAATGTTCCGGCGCCAACTTCCAGATCATAAGGTTGCACCATCACACAGCCCTTGCGGGCCCAGAATTTGTTCAGTTCTGTAATGACATCCTGAAAGTACATGTCGTCTTCCTTTTCATTCTCACGGTTCAGAGATTCTTGGTTCAGCGCTAAACCGTATAGGGATTCAATGACTTTTAGATTTGTTTTATTGGTTTCATTGGTTGTATTCGTTGTCTAAACCGAACCAATCGAACAAATTAAACCAATCAAACAAATTAAACAGATGTAAGGACTGCCGGCTGCCTGAAACCTTATTTTTGCCGGTTAATGCACCAACAGCCCCCGTGAATCGATATGGATATCCAGCAACCGGGCCTCATTTTCAGATGAAAGTATCTCTTCCCACAATGATCTTAATCTGTCAATATTTTCGATTTCACCCAGGGCCCAGATACATCCCCCGCCTCCGGCACCTGTAAAGCGGGCCCCACAGTTGTGTGCACGGGCGGAGCTGGCCAATCGAAGACCGATCCTATCAAGAACATCCGGCGTCATTTTCTGCCGCAGGGCCGTTTCCCGATTCATTAATTTGCCGGCCAGAGTATAATGTCGGTCAGCTACTGCTGAAACAAACTGGCGGGTACATGTAATAATGTCGGCCCAAAGAGGTCGAAATTTGCCCTTTAAAAATTGCTGGACCCAGCGCCCGTTAATATCCGTGGATACATGCGGTTTTCCACAGTAGGCCACCAGCAGATGCTTTTCAAAATGTCTGTGCCGTCTTTTGGGCACAACCACTTTTTTTTTGAATTGGGGATCTTCGATTCCCGTCGGCCATTTCCAGACATGAACACCACCATATATCGCTGCCAGCTGATCCTGAAAGCCACAGGGCACCCCCGCAACTGTTTCCTCAAGCCCCTGCGCCAGGACAGCCATTTGTGGACGCGTCAGCGGTCGTTTTGAAGCTGCCTGGTGGCATAACTTTGAAAGAGCGGCCACCAGTGCCACCACTGCGGCTGATGAGCCGCCCAGAGCGCTTCGCGGGGGGGATTCGGATTCGATCCGAATATGGACATTTTTGGCGTTAAAATATACCCCGGCGGCAAACATCAGGCCCAGTGGATGCGTAAAAGGCACCCGATCGATGGAAAATTCCGCACTTTTAAAGCCTTTAGAAGAAATTTTGATGCGGTCTTTATGATACGGCATCAGCCGCACCCGGGTTCTAAGTCCCACTGCAATATTAAAGGTGCAGGGTAACAAATACCGCAGGGGATAATAAAAGGTGCGAATGTCCAGGGTACCCCCCATGTCGACCCGGCAGGGTGCCGATGCTTCAATGGGTTCATTTTCAAGAATGTATTTGAATGGTTTGGTCATAAAACAAACCGTTTCATTTGTTTTATTGGTTTCATTGGTTCGATGGGCTGTCTATTTTGAAGTATTTTTTGCTAACTGGATTGAAACATCAAGGTGATAAAATAACTGCTTAAACGGAAATATATAAACCAATTAAAGGTTTCATGCTTTTCGAATTTCTTTTAAAAATTTAAGGCTTCTGGGCTGTATCCCCAGGATATAAGGCACAAATGCCTCGAGCAATTCTATGCTTTCTTTGAGGGCCTGGGCCCCGAGTCTGACCCTGGAGGCCTTTTTGAGGTTCCCGCTTTCAAACCAGATGAGATGCTTAATCGTTCCCTTTGAAAGCCGGATGCGTCCGCCAGAGCCTGACATGCAGCCCTGGCATAAGATTGCACCTCTGGTAACATCAAAAACGACTTGCTGCGTATCGATGGTTTCAAGGTCTTTACGGCAGTTCGCACATGTCAGCAGATTCGGGCAATGGCCCGAAAGGCAGAGCAGCCGCATTTGAAACAAGACACTTAATGCGGCGGGGGTCAGGGCATCGCAGTCAAGCTCACCGAGGACATATTTTAACAAGTAAAAAATTTGAGACTGCTCCTGGTTTTCTTCGAGCCAGCTGTAAATTAACTCGCACCAGTAACTGGCATAGGCTGTCTTTTGTATATTGCTGCGAATCGCGCTATAGGGTGATTTAAGGGCGGCTTCTTGCAACACGGGCAGGCCTCGCCGCTTGCCCGTGTTGCCGACGATTTCAATGAGTGAAAAAAGCTCCAAAGTGCCCGCAAATCGTTTCGTACTTTTTTTGGCAGATTTTGCAATCAACGATATTTTGCCGCGCCTCAGGGACAGAAAAGTAAGAATGAGATCGTAATCCCCGTAATCGAGTCTGCGGAGCAAAATGGCGGGCGTGGAAAAAACAGACATTAATTCAAAGACCCAAAAGTGCGGTGGCAATCATGAAATAAAAGGTAACGCTGATGATATCGATGGCGGTCGTCACGAAAGGTCCGGTAGCGACAGCCGGGTCAATATGGATGCGCGCAAAAGCCATGGGGACCAGCGAACCGACTAAGGCAGCGACAGACATGGAACTGATGACCGCCAGACCAACTGAAATGGCCAGTGCGCCCATGCTATATCGCATCTGGGCAACACTGCCGATGAGCAGGCCGTAGATGACGCCCAAAATAACCCCGATCGTTAATTCCTTGAAAATCACCGACCAAAAGTCCCGAATATCGATTCGACCCGTTGCAATCCCCCGGACAACAATGGTGGAGGACTGGGTGCCGATATTACCGCCCATACCCATAATGACGGGGATAAAGGCAGCCAGAGTTGCAATCTTGGCCAAAGAGCCTTCAAATCTGCCGATAATGAAAAAGGCGACAATGCCGCCTACGCAACTGGCAAAAAGCCAGGGCAAGCGGATACGCGTGCTTTTCAAAACAGATTTGGTTTCGACAAATTCTTCACCGACACCAGCCATTTTCAAGATGTCCTCAGTGGCTTCGCGTCGAAAAATATCGATGACGTCATCAACCGTTACGATGCCCACCAGTCGGTTGGAATCGTCAACAACCGGAACCGCTAAAATGTCATAGCGGGCAACAATTTTGGCAACTTCCTCCTGATCCATATCGGTTTGAACAGAAAATACATCGGTGGTCATAAACTCTTTGAGGGGTGTTTCAGGTCGCACCAGCACCAGCTGGCGCAAAGAACTCACGCCGACCAGTTTGCCATAATCATTGACAACATACAGATAAAAAGGCATCTCAACATCGGAATACTCTTTTTGTAACGCTTCGATAGCTTCTTTGGCGGTTGTATCTTCTGACAGGGCGATAAAATCAGCCACCATAATGCCGCCGGCAGTATCTTTCTCATAGCGCAGCAAATCTTCGACTTCATCCGACTCATCGTTTTTCATTTTTTCCAGGATGGCGTCGGCTTTTTCATCAGGCAAGCGATCCAAGAGATCGGCCACGTCGTCGTTGGGCATCTGCTCAAAGATTTCAACCAGGTCATCCAGTTGAATTCCTTCAACGAGGTCTAAGAAGGTATCAACGTCAAGTTCACTGAATAAAATCCCCTTTTGTTCGAGGTCGGTGATTAAACTGAACAACTCGAGCTGCTGTGAAATCGATAGCGAACGGAAAACGACCGAAAGGTCGGCTGCATGGGTCTTGGCGACAATATTGCTCAGGTGCGTACTGGCTCTGCGCCGCAAAAGCCGTTTAATACTTTCCACTAATATTTTGATGCGATCGTTTTGCATTTTTAAGATAACATTATTTCCCCAAAAGTGTCAGGGAACCTGAAGGTTGACAATCTCGCCCTCTTTCCCGGAAATCTTCAGGGGCTTGCCGTTTAGTTTCAATTCGAGCCCGGCGGCATTGCCAATCAGTAGATTATAGCCATTGGCTGCTTCTTCTTCGAGCTGGTCTCCGGAACGCAAATTGTACTCCTTGGGTTCTTGATTGTCTATAATGATTTTCATCCACGTGTCTTCAAGAGCCCTTATTTGCAGCACCAGTCTAGAGGATGTTTCGGGTGGCGTTCCTGTTTTCGTGTCTGATGGTTTACGATCATCTGAATGCGATTCGGCCGGGGTTTGGACGGCACTTGAGGTCTCAGCGCTTTCATCCAGCAGTTCGTGCTGTTGAAAATAAGAAATGCCGTATAACGATAACGTGATCAAACCCGCAACGGCAATAAGCGACAAAATCAGATTACGCCAGGGAGCAACGCTTGATCTGGGCGAATAGCCCTGAGCGTCCTCCAGTCGGCTTTTCATCTTGAGTCGGGCATCATAAAGCCTGACGGCCTCATCCCCATCTGCGCCAATGGCCTGTGCATAAGAACGTAAAAACCCCTTTACAAATACTGGATCCGGTAGTGATTCAACATCTTCTCTTTCGATCGCCGTCAAATTGCTCATGGCGATGCGCGTCTCTTCGGCCACTGTCTCCAGGGTTATATTTTTTTCAAGCCTTATCGACTGAAGATAATATCCAAAGGAAAAAGATTCTTTTTCAGATTTCATATTATTCGCTTCTCGCGCTTTGAGTTTCGGGTTGCAGGATGACATCCGAAAGCCGGCCAGCGCTATTTTATAATCTTTATATGCGATCGCTCACGCAGCTCGGTCAACCAGGAATTGTAGCGATTGTTAATTGCTTCATTATATAAAATATCCTGGATTTCATTTTTTGCCTCAGCAATGGCTTTGGGATCGGTCGCAATGATTTGGTCGACATAGATAATTTGATATCCACCGGCAAAACTTAAGATGGAACTGTATTCACCTGTTGACATTAATTTGACAACGCTCTGTAGCTCAGCAGACAGTTCATCCAGTTGGTATAACCCCAGGTCCGCTCCTTGAGGCGTCCCCGGTGCATTAAGGTTTTCACTGACGATAGATTTAAACGAACGCCCTTGCTTTAATTGCGCCAGAACCGCTTCCATTTTTTCAGATGCCATCTGCTTTTCGGTGTCATCGGCATACTGGGAAAGCCGGATCGAGATATTCCAGATATGGTATTTTGTATTCCCGGCATATTTTTCTCGGTGCGCATTGTAGTATTCTTCGATTTCTTCATTGGTCACAACAATTTTAGATCTGATTTCGCGATTAACCAAATTTCTTCTTAACAGTTGTTGCTTTAAGTTTTCACGGTACTCCTCCAGCGTTAATCCCTGTTGGGCCAATCCTGCTCTCAAATCTTCATCCGTATAAGATCGCGTTTCTTTCATCCGCTCGATCGCCTCATCGATCTCTTTGCTGCTGACGTTGATATTATTTTTTTTGATTTGCTGATCGGTCAATTTTCTGTCGATAAGCTTGTTGAGTAGATCCGTGCGCAGTTTAAAAAGCGTTTCACGCGTTTTATCGGCATCGTAACCGAGCGCCTTGATATTTTCCTCATATGGTTTCAATTCCTTGTCGAGATCATAAAGGGTTATGATTTCATCATTGACAACCGCTGCAATACGATCAACAACAACGGGAGAATCTGCTTGAGCGCTACTTGACACGAACCCGCTGGTGAAGGTCATCAAGCACAATAGACTTAAAAATAAATTAAATTTTACTGGTAGCCGTTGCATGGTTATCAGGCCATAATTGAAATTAACAATTTTTTATGCCTAACCCAGCCCGCGGACGGTTGTGCGCCTCTGGCGGCTTAGGTCCATTTTAAAGATACGTTTTAAAAATATTTCACTCAGACCTTTGAGTCACATCTAAATCTTCCAGATTCTGATCCGGGCGGTACTGAGTACCACTAATTTTTTCCCACTGGGCATTGTCGATCTCAATGCTGTAATTTTTCTTCAGATTATTTATCCATATTTTATAAGCCTTCTCCGCTTTTTCTCGACGCAAATACTTTATGATCATTTCATTTATGTCATCTTTTGAGCCTGCAATTTCGGATTCTTTAGCTCGTGTTTTGATATTGCGCTCATAGTAATCAGCGATATCTTCAGGTGTGATAACAATTTTATCCTTAAGCTCGTTTTCGATCACTTTTTGCATCAGCATTCTATTTTTTAAACGGGCCTCCCAGAGTTCATATGAAACAGCCGCTTTGAGCAATGTTTTTTCGAATGTATCTTCTGGGTAATCGCTTTTGATGTCGTTTACGGTCTTATTGATCTCTTCATCCGAAATTGAAAGTCCTAGCTCTTCAGCCCTTTCAAGGATAATCATCTCTACAGTCAGCTGGTTTAAAAGGCGTTGTTGCGCATTTCTCAAATCCTCCGGATGATCCCTTAAGTTTTGTGGATGGGCTGATTGGATAAATTCAAATGCCTCATTGAACTCTAACACCGTTAGCACCCGGTCACCAACCCGAATTAAGGGTTCATTGCCAGAGCTAGAATCTGAATTGATACAGCTCGACAAAACAAACAGAATCAACAGCGCTGACAGCAACTCAATAATCTGAATTATTTTTTTGGGAGTCATCAACAAATCATTTTCACCATTTGAATCGGTTTGATGCACACCTTCGTTTATCCTGGATAACGCAGCCCTTGGGCGCTTGTCCGCCTCCGGCGGATTGGATGCATTTTGGGGAAAGGTCGTTTAAACTTTAATTTTTAACACGCTCCACAACTTCTTTCAATATATTTTTGGCATGGGTTTTATAACTAGTACCCGGATCATTCGCCAATTTTACTTTTAAACCTTGACCCGATGTCAGTTCATAGCGTCGGGGATCCGATTGGATCAATGCCACCAGTCCCTGGGTATTTTTTAAATGCACGGCTGAAAATTGAAGATGCATCTGGCGCTGTGATAGGTCCAGTTTGGCGACTGCGGCCTTTTTGGAAAGAATTTTCAAAACGATCTTAAATAAAAGATTATTGGCCTCCACCGGCAATTTACCGTAGCGATCGACCAGTTCATCTTTAAAATCGGCCAACTCCTGCAGTTCGCTCAATCGGGCCAGTCGGCGGTAAGCCGCCATCCGCTGATCGATATCCGGTATATAGGATTCGGATAAAAAGGCGGACAGGTTAACATTGATCTCAGGATCCAGAGGCTCAACGGGTTTCTGGCCTTTTAATTCGGCAATGGCAGTTTCCATCAACCTTAAAAACATATCGTAACCCACCGCGGCAATATGTCCGGATTGCGAAGCGCCGAGGATGGTGCCGCCGCCGCGAATTTTCAGATCGTTCATCGCAATTTGAAAACCAGAACCCAGGTCGCTGTGTTCCATGAGGACCTTGAGCCGTTTGCGGGCATCTGAGGTCAGTATGCTTTCAGGTGGGATAATCAAAACGGCATAGGCCTGCTCATCTGAGCGACCAACGCGACCGCGCAACTGATATATTTGCGCCAGCCCGAACCGATCGGCCCGGTTAACGATGATGGTGTTGGCCGAAGATACATCAAGGCCGGACTCAATGATTGTCGTGCAAACCAGCAGATCAAATTCTTTGTTGAAAAATCGATACATCACCCGCTCAAGTTCATTTTCACTCATACGGCCATGCGCGATATCCAACCGGGCCTCCGGCACCAGTTGTTGCAGTTTGCGCGCCATTTTACGGATGCTTCGTATACTATTGTGGACAAAGAAAATCTGGCCATTGCGCTTCAATTCTCTTCGAATTGCCGCTTTAATGAGTTCTTCATTAAATTCTGAGACGGTGGTGATGATCGATCGTCGGAATTCCGGAGGTGTCGAAATTACACTGATATCACGGATACCCATCAGCGACATATGCAAGGTTCGCGGAATCGGAGTGGCCGTGAGCGCCAGCACGTCAACGTTGTGCTTTAATCTTTTCAGTTTTTCTTTGTGACGGACGCCAAAACGTTGCTCCTCATCCAAAACAAGCAACCCCAGATCTTTAAAAACGACATCTTTTTGCAGCAATCGATGCGTACCGATCACAATGTCCAATTTGCCGGCTTTTAAATCGGATAATATCTGCTTTTGTTCACTCACCGGACGAAATCGGCTCAGGCAGGCGATATTGATCGGGTAGCGCTCATACCGTTTGCAAAAGGTGGCAAAATGCTGTTCGGCCAGTATGGTCGTAGGAACCAGTACCGCCACCTGCTTGCCGTTATAGGTCGCCAAAAAGGATGCCCGCAGAGCCACTTCTGTTTTTCCATACCCGACATCCCCGCACACCAACCGGTCCATCGGCATGGACCGATACATATCGTCAAGTACGCTTTCAATGGCGCTGACCTGATCGGTCGTCTCTTCATATTCAAAGCCGGCTTCAAAATCGCGAAAATAATTATCAACCGAACTAAACGCGAAACCCATCGCGATTTCTCGGGTGGCGTACAATTTAAGAAGCTCACCGGCAATTTTTTCTGCAGAGCGTTTAACCCGCTCTTTAATCCGCTTCCAGGAATTGCCGCCCATCTTATCAATGACCGGTTCAACACCCTCCACCCCCATGTACTGCTGAACACTGTTCATGCGGTCGACCGGCAGATATAATTTGTCCCCATCCTTATAAACCAATTCAAGAAAATCATTGGCGAGTCCATCAATTTGCAGCTTGACCAGGCCCGCATAGCGTCCGATACCATGCTCAACGTGAACAACCAGGTCACCTTTTTTTAAATCCTGCAGATCAAGTAATTCAGAGGGGCGTCTGGGGAGCAGCGGTTTTCTGCGGTGGGTTCTTAAACCAAAGATTTCCGCTTCTGTGATAACAGCCAATGATTCAGCCGGCCAAACAAATCCCGCAGAGATGTGTCCCAGACACAGCCATAAAGTGCCCGGCTCAATCTTCACATTTTCAAATGAATGGGCTGTTTTGAATTGAAAACCATATGGGATCAGCAGCGATTTTAATCTTTGCGCCTGCGTCTCCGTTCGGCACGCCAGAGCCGGTGTCAGTCCACTTCGTCGCTTAGCGTCTAACCAGTCAGCCAAGGGTTTAAGAAGGTTTTCTTTTTCCCGATAATTTTTTAACTGTAGGCGAATGTCGCTGTTGTCCTCGACAACTGCTTTAAACTGCAGACTCCCCCCATCATTCTGTCGGTAGCTTGCGTGAACCTCCAGCATTTTAAAAACGAGCGGTCTGCGTTGTGCGATCAAGGTTTGGATTTGAGATCCGCTCAAATACAAGCTTGCCGGTTCCACGCACAGATTTTTTGCGAGGTAAGCGGTTTCATAATTCCTGGCAATGTGATTTTCTTGGGCCCTGACCGCGTCCGTGAGCGCTTCATTTGAGATGGATATCACAAGTGCATCGTCCGGCAGAAAATCAAAAACGGTGCCCAGTTCCGGATAAACCAGTGGAATCAGGTTTTCGATTCCTGCAAATCGATGCCCATCTTTAATCGAATCGACAATGGTTCGCACTTCGGTCAGCGGGATCTCAAGCTCCGCTGCCCGGGAGCGAATGCGGTTGATCGTTTGCGGCAAAAGGGCCTTGTAAAGAATCATCTCCCGGGCCGGAAGAATGACAGCCTCCGCACTGGATTGAATGGTGCGCTGACTGGCCGCAGAAAAAAACCGGATGGACTCGGCAACATCTCCAAAAAACTCGATTCGCATTGGATCCGGATAAAGCGGGCAATAGATGTCGAGAATTCCGCCGCGCACACAGAAATCTCCTGGTTCTTCAACGATGGCCGCATGTGTATACCCGCCGGCAATGAGCTTTTCAATAAGTCGTTCCCGGTCGATTTCTTCACCGGCCATCAACAATTCAGCATAATTGATGATTTCTTGCTTGGGAACAACCTTTTGCAAAAGCGTCTCAGCGGCTGCAACGACAATTGGAGGCGTTGGCGATTCCAGTAATTGATACAGGGCACGAATCCGGCGCGCAGCTGTTTCATTATGGTAGGCCATTAATTTGAATGGTAAAATGTCGTAGGAAGGGAATAAATAAAGGGGCACATCACGGGTGGGTTTGAAAAAGCGCAGATCCGCCACCAGCGTTTCAGCCGCCTTGGTTGAAGGTGTCACTACAAAAATCGGGCTATGAAGTTGCTCGTATAATCTTGCAATCAGCAGGGCCCTTTCCGAACCATTCAGGCCAAAGCATTCAATTTGACCGGCTCGGCGTGGGATCTGCTCTGCAAGGACTTCAAGTGAATTTATTGCTTGATTTTGAATCATAAACACAGTAATGAGTCAACGAACTCCCGCAGGGCGGGCGCCCTGAATGCAGGGCATCGATTGAAAAGTCATAAACAATCAATATCTTAAGGCTTCAGTTTAAAAACCACAACAGCGTTTGGGCCACCGTAGCTCAGCTGGTAGAGCAGGGCATTCGTAATGCTCAGGTCTGCGGTTCGACTCCGCACGGTGGCTCCATTAAATAGAATGGGGTTCCTGGCAAATGTATGGGGAACCCTTTTATTATTAAAAATGGTTTCAAAAAAGTTGAATCCAATTCAGAATTTGCAAGAATAACGCACTCGCATTAATTTTTGAATCATCATTATTTAATTAATTCGAATCTTGACATATGATTTCGGTCCGTATAAGCTGGAATCTGAACTTTGCGCGAGCCCTATTGAATCCCCGGCGGGGGCCTCGAAGCGGCATTCAACAGGGCGAGTCAAAAGCTTTTATTTGCAATGCATGTCAAACAGGCCAACGTTTTATGATAGCTTAAAAAAATAAAAATCACCAAATAAAAACAGCGAAACGGTTAACAAAAATTTGTCTGAACCGATGAGTGGAGATTTCTGGATGAATGATATTGATGATACGCAGATTAAAGCTGAAATAGATGGGATTATGCAAGGTGTCAAAGACATTATGAAAAAAATTGATGCCGTAACACCAAAAGAAGAACCAGAGACAGATACGGCCGTTGATGAGAGCGAAAACCAGGATTCTTCGAACACGAGCCCTGCTCAAGATGAATAGAAGGGGGAACCCGGCCGTCGTGATCCAAACGCGAGGGATGACCGCTCAGTTAAAAATTTAGGGCAAAAGGAACAGGACATCGTTAGGAGGCATCTATGGCATTAACGAAGAGCGATATTGTTGCCGCAGTTCATGAGCTTGGTTTTACAAAGAAAAAATCAGTCGATATCATTGAAACCCTGCTTGAAATTATCAAAAGTTCATTAGAAAAAAATGAAGATGTATTGATTTCCGGTTTCGGCAAATTTTGTGTCAAAGACAAAAACAAACGCCGCGGCCGTAATCCTGCAACCGGTGAAGACCTGATCCTTAGAGAACGACGCGTCGTTACATTTAAGTGCTCGGGAAAACTGAGAAAAAAAATTAACGGCGGTTTCTAACACTTCGGACTGCAGGCCCCCAAAAAACCCAACTCTACAGGGTAAAGTTTATCCTGCCCGCACAAAACTTCACGGCAGACACCCAAACCGTCTCCGTCATGGAAACGGTTTTATTATTACCTCAACTGCAATCTTAAGGTCGGACGCAAATCATTTTCACCGGTTTATTTTTTGGGTTACGTGTGCTAATCATTGGAGTCAACGACCACCCGCACAGCGGGTGGCTTGGATTTTACGGTTTATAGACGGGAAAAGTCAGGGCCGCGAAGTGCTCCAGTCGTTGCGGGTGCAATCGGGTGTGAAGCAGCCGGTTTGGAAAACCCAATCAAAACCTGTTCCAATCGTATCCAAAGCCCGGCTGTTGTCCGTGCAAAATTTGTACTGAAGCAGCCAAATTCGGAAGAAGCTTAAAGGAGGCTATGAATGCGTGCAATCATCTCCGGGGTCGGGCATTACGTCCCGGACAAAATACTGTCAAATAGCGATCTGGAAAAAATGGTCGACACAAATGATGAGTGGATAACCACCCGCACTGGAATAAAAGAGCGCCGGATACTGGATAAAGAAAAGGGGACTTCGTACATGGCCACCAGAGCCGCACAGATTGTCCTGGAAGAAACCAGCACTTCCCCTGAAGAATTGGATTTGATTTTATTTGCCACGGTGACACCGGACATGCCGGTTCCTTCAGCGGCTTCCTTTGTTCAACGAAATCTAGGGGCTCGCAATAGCTGGGGGTTCGATATTAACGGCGGCTGCACGGGATTTATGTGTGCCTTAACGACCGGTGCCCAATTCATTGAAAGTGGCCGCCACAAAAAAGTGTTGGTCATCGGTGCTGATAAAATGAGTGCGATTACCAATTACGAAGATCGAACAACCTGTGTGCTGTTCGGAGACGCAGCCGGTGCAGTACTCTTGGAATCATGTGAGAATGACCATCTGGGGATTGAGGACTTTATCATGCATCTGGATGGCGCTGGAGCCGAATCCCTGACGATTGCAGGAGGGGGCAGCCTCCATCCGACTTCACAGGAAACGCTTGACAAAAAAATGCACTATATTTATCAGGACGGCAAAACAGTGTTTAAGCATGCGGTTGTCGGAATGGCGGATGTATCGGCTAGAATCGTTGAGAGAAATAATTTAGGAGATAGTGATATCCGGTTTTTTATACCCCATCAGGCCAATTACCGAATTATTGATGCCGCCGCCAAAAGAATGGGACTCGATCCCGAGCGTGTCGTGATTAACATCAACAAATACGGTAATACCACGGCTGCTACCATCCCCCTGGCAATGTCTGAAACCTATCGGTCAAATAAATTGCATAGAGGGGACTGGATCGTTCTGGCGGCCTTTGGCGCCGGATTTACCTGGGGCAGCGTATTGTTGCGCTGGGCCATCGATTGAGAAATGACTAAAGTGTAAATTGCCTAAAATGCCTAAAATTTAAAAGGCATCTAATCCATTATACCTTAATCAGTACGCAAACCCGCCCGCCTCAACTTGCTTGCATGGCGGGCGAGGGCCGCAAAGATCGCAAAGAATAAAATTCTAATAGTCAAAAGGCTTATTTGTGATCCACAGTAGTAGTTTCATCGCACCATAGCTATATTTTTGTTAACTGAAATATAAAAATTAAAACCCCAGATTTTGTTCGAGAGCAAGGCGTCGATTCGCTTCAAAAGCGGAGCGTACACGATAGTACGTGAGCATTTTGAAGCGGATCGCAACGCAGCTATCGGACAAAATCTGGGGTTTTATAAGTCGATATTGTAGGCTTTGATCTTGGTAAGCAACGACGGATGGCTGATCTCCAGCAGACGGGCTGCCTGAGTGCGATTGCCCTCTGTCTCTTTGAGCGCCCTCGTGATCAGTTTTTCTTCAATCATTTTCTGAGCCACTTTGAGTGAAAAACCATCAAAAAGCATATCGGGTGTATTTCCCGCCATTTGCCGCCCGAGATCTGATGGAAAATGCTCGGGCAGCAGCACATCGCCTTCAGCCAGCACAAGTGCCCGTTCGATTGCATTTTCCAGCTCTCTGACATTGCCGGGCCAGGGGTATTCCAGTAGGCGCGACATGGCAGCAGGCGCGATCCTGGTTATTTTTTTATTCAGGCTGCGGTTAAACCGCTGTATAAAATGATCGCAGAGCAGGGGGACGTCCTCAACCCTCTCCCGCAATGGCGGAATTTTTATCGATAGAACATTTAAACGATAATACAGGTCATCTCTAAAGGCACCTTTTCTGGCGTCTTCCTCAAGATTTCTTGAGGTTGCTGCGATGACGCGCACGTCAATTTGAGTCGACTTCGAATCACCAATCATTCTGACTTCGTTTTCCTGTAAAACCCTCAATAGCTTCACCTGCAGTGCCAGTGGAAGTTCACCGATTTCATCCAGAAAAATCGTACCGCCCTGGGCTTCCTGGAACAATCCCTTTTTATTTTTATCAGCACCGGTAAAAGCGCCCTTTTTATAACCGAACAATTCACTTTCCAGCAATGTTTCGGGTATGCCGCCGCAATTTACCGGGACCAGCGGCATGTTTGAACGATCCCCTTCACTGTGGATCGCCCGCGCAATTAATTCCTTGCCGGTGCCACTATCGCCCAGAATCAGCACGGTCGTCTTATATTGCGCCGCCTTGCCCGCCACCCGAAACACCTTCTGCATGGCTTCACTTTTGGCTACCAGGTTTCCGAAATTATAGTTACTTTCGATTTTTTTGATATGTTCTTTAAGCTGCTGATTTTCCTGTCTGAGACTTTCGCGTTCTTCTGCCTTTTTGAGGGTCAGATAAACTTCATCGGTTTTAAAAGGTTTCGATATATAATCGTAGGCACCCAACTTCATCGCTGCTATAGCGGTATCGATGGTACCGTAAGCCGACATCATAATCACAGTGGTCGTCCTGATTTTATCGCGAGCGGCTTTTAAAAAATCCATGCCACTCATATTGGGCATCTTGATATCACAGAGGATAAAGTCATATGCGTTGCGGTCGGTCATTTTAAGGCCCTCATGACCGTTGGAAGCGGTCTCGATGGTGTATCCCGCTTTGGTGAGCACCTTTGAAAGCATGTGCCGCATGTTTTCTTCATCGTCGATGATGAGAAGTCGTTTTTCCGGTATTTTAGACGTCATTTGTTTTTTCCTGTAAAGGGGCGAAAGCCACCTACGCTTACTTGATGTGTCATTTTAGCATGAAAACTCTGGCAATTCCTTATAGCTCCGATGGCTGCTCATCAATACCAGTTGCGAGCGGCAAAGGCGTCCCGGTTGATTCGTGACTTCGGTCGGTGCTGACTTCGTCTTCGACTACTGGCAGTAAAATCGTCAAGCTGGTCCCCTCGCCTTTTTCGCTGTGTACGGTCATTTCACCGCCAAATCCTTGCACAATCATAAAACTAACCGAAAGCCCCAGGCCGGTTCCTTTACCGGGTTCTTTGGTGGTGTAAAACGGATCAAAAATATTGCTGATATCATCTTCGGATATTCCGGGACCATTATCGATGAAGGTAATTTTTAAAAGCTGTTTGGGCTTCCCGGATGGGTTCTGTTTTTCAGAAATCAGGTCGCTTTTGATCACCAGCTTGCCGTTAACCGAGTTGTCGGTTGAGGAGACGGCATCGGCTGCATTGATGATCAAATTTAAAAAAACCTGTCGCAGCTGATTTGCGTCGGCCAATACGGCATCGCTTGGGGCTTCCAGCATGCATTCGAGTTCCATATTGGACATCAACGGTTGTACGTTAAGAACCTGGGCAACATCGTCGATTAAATCGTGAACCGCTACAACTTTTAAGCCAGCCTTTGACGGTCGTGAAATTTCTAAAAGCTGACGGATGATGGTGTTGATCCGCTCGATTTCGTCTTCAGTGCGCTGAATATACTCGGCTTTTTCGCTTTCAGGTGTGTCTTCTTGTTTGAGCAGCTCGAGATATCCCATGACGATGCCGATCGGATTTCCGATTTCATGGGCGATCCCGGCCGACAGCCGCCCCACTGAAGCTAATTTTTCGGCACGAATGATTTCTTCCTGGGCCTTTTTCAATTCCAGGTTGGCAACCTCAAGTGAATTGACGGTCGAACGCAGCTTTTCTTTATCGGCGGATATGCGTCGCAGCATACTGTTTAAGGAAGCCGATAACGTGTGCAACTCATTATCTTCTTTGCGCACCGAAAAAAGCATATCATCATCTTCTTGATAGTCTTCGGCCCGGCGCGCCAATCTGGCTAACGGCAGAAAATAAACCTTTGAGAGGCGATAAATACCGATAAAGGTCAGTATAATGGTATTTAAAAACAAATAAACAAACAGCATTTTCTGAGATTGCCGCAGAGCGGCATAAATCCCCTCAAGCGGCAGGACAATACTGGCGCCGGCAACAATCCGTCCGTTTTGGCGTAACGGCGATGAAATAATGAGATCGCGGTGGTGCTTCCAGAACACACCCCAGGTGGTTCCAAAAAAATGGGTGGCGCGCTCCTGGGATTGCATGACGCTGCGGCAATGCTTCAGTAGTTCGTTTTGCAATGCCGTTGAGATTTTGCCGTAAGCCACCCGCTCCTTATTTTTACCAACAACCATGGCACCGGAAACACCGGCTTCGGCTAACAGACCAAATGCCTGTACCCGTGAATTCCGGGGCCCTGATGTTGTGCCCAAATCCAAAATATCCAGCAGATCAGCCGTGAGCGTGGAGACCAGAAAGTGGCCCCTGGAAACCTCTTTGCGGATGATGTCCCGCTTGGCGGTCATCATCGCGACAATGTTGATTAACAGCATGGCCACCAGAAAGAGGATGGCAAGATTGAGGGCGATTTTTGTTCTCAGGCCGCGAATAAACACAGATGTCCTTATCTGTCTGCTCAATAACCGATTTTTCAGGATCGGTGGTTGTTCAAATCTGCCGAACAAGGAATCAGACGGGCAGGCTTGAAATCTGGCGTAGGCTATCGAATTTGTTATAATTATTCCTGTACAAAGTCTATCACAGTCTCATTTTGAATGCAAATAAAGTTAAAAATTATAAATAATATCAATGTACTATGAGAGTTGTGCGCAGAATCGGCATTCATCAGGAGTAGATAAAGAGGGTGTTGCGTTAAAAAATATGCAACTTCAAATTGTAGCGGATGCGACGAAAATTCGCAGTAATGCGTCTTTACGGAAATAAAAAGGGCAAATCAAGATGCTCGGATTCACCCTTTTCCCTCAGGCGTATAACGCCCCGTTTCTGTTCGTAATAACCTGCAATATTTTAGATATTACAATTGTTATTATTTGAATACAGATAGGAAGGCTTTTTTTGCTGCTGAAAGCGCATTTTGATCTTTAAGAATTTCCTTCAGTTCTCCTGGATCCAAATGTATTGCGCCGCAGTTTTCATTGACGCATATGTCAATTTTGACTTTGCCCTCGTCAATTTCAGCCAAGCTCTGTGTGCCACACCGGAAACAATGATACTTGTGTTCATTGGCATAATTTTTGTTTGCTTCTTCAGCTGCCTTTTCTCTTAATTTTCTGAGCTTTTGCTTATCTTTTTCTTCAAAATAGGCTTCCTCAGATCCTTTTTTTTGCGATAGAAACTTAACAGTAACTGGTTTACGAGCCATAACTTCCTCCTTTAATTCAAATTTGCCTTAATCTATAAATCAATATCCACTGCCGAATCTAAAAATCGTCGAAATGAATTGTATATAATAGCAATAACGCCCATAATTTCAACATGAAATTTCGTTTTAACAGCAGACAAAAGTCAAATGATGCTTATTGTTAGAGCTTCACTTTTTAACAATAAATCTGACAGCAGGAGATCTTTATGGTGGCACATAAACTGTTTGAACCACTTCAGATGGGGGACTTTGAACTCAAGAACAGAATCGTTCTGGCACCCATGACCAGAGGGCGCGCCGGCGCAGAGCGCATTGCGAATGAGCTGATGGCCGAATACTATTTCCAGCGTGCTTCAGCCGGTCTGATCATTACCGAGGCGACAGTTGTTTCTGCCCAGGGCAACGGCTGGGTAGGCTCACCCGGCATCTACACCGATCGAATGGTCGCGGGCTGGCAAATCGTCACCCAAAGGCTGAAGCCCACCGGCACGCCCATCTTTCTGCAGTTATGGCATTGTGGCCGGGCGTCGCACAGCGATTTTCACAATGGCGCCCTTCCGGTTTCAGCCTCGGCGGTGAAACTTAACGGTGACGGGATTCGCACGCCGCTTGGGAAAAAAGACTATGAAACCCCGCGCGCCATGACGGTCGATGACATCAAGGCCACCGTCAACGATTATCGTACCGCAGCGGCAAATGCTAAAGAAGCCGGCTTTAGCGGTGTCGAAGTGCACAGTGCCAACGGCTATTTGATCAATCAATTTCTGGATTCAAAAACGAATTTAAGGTCGGATCATTACGGCGGCAGCTTACAGAATAAATATCGTTTTTTAAAAGAAGTGATGGCGGCCGTTCTGGAAGTATGGCCGTCAAAACGGGTGGGTGTCCGACTCTCTCCCAATGGCGTCTTTAATGATATGGGCAGCCCCGATTTTCGAGAAACATTTCTATACACCATAAAAGAACTCAACAAATTGAATCTTGCATACGTTCACATTATGGATGGGCTCGCCTTCGGCTTTCATGAACAGGGTGAACCGATGACACTGGCTGAATTTCGGGCCGAATACGACGGAATAATCATGGGCAATTGCGGCTATACCAGGGAAACCGCAGAAGAGAGACTCAAAGCAGGTCATGCGGACATGGCCGCCTTTGGCCGTCCTTTCATCACCAATCCCGACTTGCCCGAGCGTTTGAGGAATAATTGGCCCCTTGCGCCTTATGACGATATGTCCCTGTGGTACTCACCGGGCGCTGAGGGGTACACGGATTACAAACCTTATCTGCAATGATCTGTACTTGATTTGATAGAATCGAAATGTGAGTCAAGACTTCGACTGACATCAGCCTATCACAAGGTCTCAGGTAATCCTGAAAAACAGGTACGTTTACACTATCAGCATTTTTGAGACTCTCATTTTATGGCAGATACTATTTAGATATCCGTAATTGAGACTTAGTGGCAATTAATTGGATATATGAAATGCTACCGTCCAATCTTACCTGCCGCTTTGAAGCAAGAAGCCGAAGCAGACCCTCTGCCATCCAAGATTACTTTGAGCTGTTTAAAACACGAACAAACGAATCCTTAGCGAAGGCGTACGAGGCCCATCCTCCCTGTACTTTACCATCGCCAGTGATGTCGAAAACGAACTCGATATCGATCAGATCCTGAACTGTACCACGAAATCGGGCTCTACTAATCGGAACGAGATACATGGATTCTGTGTTTTTTGCAGTTACCTTAAGTCTTCCATTATGGATGTCGATCTTAAACTGGTCATTGGATGATGCGTAGGCTCCCACATAACGTGAAAGTGTCTCGATATCCACTTTGACCGGCACCCCACGCTGCTTGCACGGAGCCGATGCGGGCAGGATATACCGTGACATGATAGCGGTGTTGTGCATCTCGCCAGCTGGGTTATCGAAGACCTGATGCGTGGTAACGACAACAAGGTTGAAATCAGGGACAACGAAAATCTTCTGACCGCCGTGTCCCGAAGCCATATACAGATAAACCGAACGGTCACAATAATAAAATTCACCGCACCACCACTGAAAGCCGTAGTTGGGTGAATCGATGTTGATTATATGTTCTCGCGTGGACTCTTTAACCCAGTCCTTCGACACGATGGACTCGCCGTTCCACTGACCTCCG
>Ga0209536_100001347_pt1 | contig 40931 bp, 40 predicted proteins | sample DeeMarSeWOR28_12_FD_187461 | JGI IMG/M metagenome (GOLD analysis project Ga0209536, IMG submission 187461) | Marine sediment microbial communities from White Oak River estuary, North Carolina - WOR-2-8_12 (SPAdes) (version 2) | ecosystem: Environmental > Aquatic > Marine > Intertidal zone >... | reverse complement strand
AAGTTCCATGCCCGCATAGACACGCAGGTGTGCACGAATGGCCGCCAGTGGGCGGGCATGCTCATCTAATCGGGTGGCCCCGTCACCTAACGTGCTGCACTGTCCCGGGATACCCGACGGCCACCTGGGGGCATGTGACATACCGTGCGGCCATCCCTGATCCACGCCGTCAACCCACCACGAACGCATACGTGCTAACCATTCGTCCATAGAGTCTAAGTGGATGTCCATAGGACTCGATGGGGCTTTGCTGGGCTTTCGGGGGTGCCGTTCGCACGTTTGGCGATCCCACCCGACGTCTGGCTCAGATTCCCCGAGCGGGAGCGAAGCAGGTTGCTCAACTCGAGGGGGGTACGAAGCGTGTAAGGAGGCAGTCGCCCGGCGCGGGTCGGACGGTCTCACGGCGCGGTCACGTCAGAGAGCCAATCCTTCGAGGAGTCGACAATGGTGCACCAGTCGCCCCCGTCCGGTGCGTTGCAGTAGCTCTGACACTCCTCGTTCCGCTCCGGGGCATTCCACGCTATCTCATGCGCCTCCATCCGCCCCATCTGTGTACCGGGGGTCGTGGGATCGCCATCCCAGAACTCGTAGCACGTGACCGTCCGGGTGCGCACACATCCCGTGAGCAGGGCAGCGAGCAGCAATCCACCAGCATCCACCTGGTCCGCATGGTGGCCTCCTTTCGTGCCCTATTCTCGTGATACCCGACCCAAGTCAAGCGAGCGTCCAGGTAGGAGAGCAACCGAGAAGAAGTTGTCGGGAATATTGAGCAGTGAACGTGCCCGCGACTTGGGCAGACGAAGTGGTCAGGCGCGGCGCGAGTTGAGGCTGGATCGGGTCGAGCAGGAACTCGGCCCGCTGGAGACAGCGCAGGACGCGCAGCGGTGGCTGGAACGGCTGAACTCGTTGGTTACGGCATCACGGGGTCGCTTGTCTCGGCAGTTAGTCATCACCCACTGGATTACCATAGCACGAGACCCCACAGTTGGGCGGGGTCTCGTAAGTTGTTGTGGGGCTGCGATGACCGGGCTGGGGATCGAACCCAGGACCTACGGATTAAAAGTCCGTTGCTCTGCCAGCTGAGCTACCCGGTCGGGGGCTACAACATAACAAATTAGCCGTCCCCGCCGGGCGGCGCGATTGGCGACTGCCGGAACAGTGGAGTCACCGAGCACCTGCGCTGCCGGGAACATGGAGGCAAGATCGGGACTGCCCGCCGCAGGGGTCGGGCCCCACGCTCCCGGGCCACAGCTTCCCCCAAACAAACGAACGCCCCAGCGCGGCGAGAGGCTGAGGCGTTCGCGTATGTCGGACGCCGACATGGGCTATCGTGTCCGACAATTCATTATACCGAACACTGTGCACGGTTGGTGTGAGCTGGATCACACACCGGCAGACCCAAATGCGAACGCCCCAGCGCGGAGTGCCGCTGAGGCGTTCCCATGAGTCGGAGTTTGCAAGGGCCATCGTCACCGACGTTGCAACAATAACGACGGCGCAGCGCAGCGCGTGTGATCTCCGTCACAAAGACCGGGGGCGAGATGCCCCGGTTTGTGGAGCCGACGCATCACGGGTGGCCGCACCCCCGCAATCCCGACCGCCCGTTCCCTACTTCTCCGACGACTCGGCCCGTACGTTGTCGTCGTTTCCCGAGACCGGAGAGCGCCATCCGTCGCATGATTCTCCCGCTGATCCCACTCGTCGCCCCTGCGTGCCAGCCTGCTGCCGCTCCCTTGAGCGAGGCGGACATCGCCGCACTCCAGCGTCTCGACACAGCCGATGCGGACGCCATCCTCACCGAGGATGCCGACGCCATCGCCGCTCTCTACGCCGAGGACGCCGTCGAGATGCCGCCGAACGCCCCGGCCAATGTGGGGAGAGAGGCGATCCGCGCCTGGTACGCGACCGCGGTATTCCCGGCAGCCGACTACGATAGCTTCAGGATCACGCCCGGCGAGATCGAAGGTGTGAACGGCCTCGCCTTCAATCGCGGCAGCTACGCGTTTACGACGGCGCCGGCCGGCATGGCGGAGCCCGTGACGACGACCGGCATGTACCTCGTCATCGCGCGGAAGCAAGCGGACGGCTCGTGGCTGTGGACGGTGGACATCTGGAACGCCGATGCCCCACAGCCTGCGGCGGAAGGCGAGCACACCGAGGGCGAGGATCGTTGACTCGTCAACGCGAGTGTCGCGGGAGAACCAATGCGCCTCCCTGACGTCCGGGAGACCGGAGTGCCGCGGCGGCCGTCGTTCGGCGCAGCGCCGGTGACCTTACGGCTCGACGGGCCCCGAATTGCTGATGAACGCGATCCGACTACCGTCGGGCGACCACGACGGCACGTTAATGGTGCCCTGGCCACCGTACACGTACGCGACGATCGTCGGATCGCCCCCGCCCGCCGGCATCATCCGCAGATAGACGTGCCGATAGAACGGGTGATCGCTCGGTTCGACGTCGGGCAGATACGAGAGGAACACCACCTGCTCCCCGTCGGGCGAGACGTGCGGGAACCAGTTGTTGTAGCCGTCGTCGGTGAGCTGGATCTGCTCGCTCCCATCGGCCCTCATCCGCCAGATCTCCATGCTGCCGCTGCGCACGGAGTTGAAGTAGATGTACTGCCCGTCCGGTGAGTACTCCGGCCCGTCATCGAGGCCCGGTGCATCGGTCAGGCGGACTTCCTCTCCACCCTCGACCGGAATCCGGTAGACGTCGTACTCCCCTCCGCGCCGGGCCGTATAGACAAGGTATCGCCCGTCGGGAGACCAGCCGTGGAGATAGGACGGGCCCTCGTCCGTCACGCGGCGCGGCGTTCCCCCCTCCGCAGGGAGCACGTAGATGATCGACGCACCGTCTTCCTCGGGGCTGTGATGACTGATGGCCTGCCAGCGGCCGTCGAACGAGAGCACGTGATCGTTGTTGTTGCTCGTCGCAAAGCCCGTGTTGACCGCGACAGGCATACCCGTCGCCAGGTCGAATCGGTACAGCAGTCCGTGCGCCGTGTAGACGAGGGCCGTGCCGTCCGGCGTCCAGTTCGGCGCCTGCAACGACTCGGGCGAGCGGTACAGGATCTGCCGATGCCCCGTCTCGGGATCGAGGATCTCGAGGTTGCTCCCGAGGTAGTCCTGATACGGAACGAGCTCGTCACCGGCCGGCGCGATGATACGGACGTTCCGAAAGACACCGTCCTCGGAGACGTCCGCATTGTGCGAGGAAACGAACACGCCGACGTACACCTGTTCTCCGAGCACGAGGTCCGAGAGCGTCTCACTGGTGAACGCCTCGCCGTGACGCGCGACCGACATCACGTAGCTGTCCCCCCGCCGCTCCAACTGAATCACGTCCGCTCCCACGACCGACGAGCGCATTTCCTCTGTTTGCCCCCCGACGCTCGCACGCCACTGAAGGGCAGTCAGGCCGTCGCCGTGCACCACGGCACTCACGTGTGTCGCATTCGAGTCCAGATCGGATCGCACCATCCAACCCAGCTTGCGGTGCGGATCCACACCCTCCCCGACGAGATGCCCACTGGCCCGTACGATGAAGTCACCATTCAGTCGTTTCCACACGAAGTGGAACTCATCGTGGTCGAACCAGACGTTGTAGCCGGAGGCGGAGACGGTGTACTCCTGCCGAGCGGGGTCGTAGGTGGCATCCCCCGCGATCGTCGGGTTGCCGACATCCGCGTGGCCGTCGAACGCGCCGAGGGTCTGACCGAACACCTCGGGGGTCGGCAGGGTAACCAGGCCGACGAGCCAGACGGCCGTCATCTTCCTCATGAGAGCGCACTCCTCTCGGGGGAGTCGGTGCGGACACGGGGCGGCGCGCCGAACGGTACGCGCGCCCGCCCTACCATACGATGTCCAGCGTAGCACGTCCAGCGATTACGGCCCGTCGTGGTTCATGTCAGAGCGTTGCTGCTTCGGCGAATCAGCGGGCGCTTCACTGAGCGATGCATGGCTCGACTGGCTGGACCGGAGGGATGTCGAGAGGCGATTGCGCGCCGTAGGACGGGGTCTACGACGGTCGTGCGCGCGTGCCGGCCATCCACATTCCGCTCCGAAAAACGTGCGTCGGGCGGGCGTCTCAGAGGGGAATCAGCGGTGCAGCAGCCGCAGAAACCTGCTGCTTCAGAGGGAGAATCGTGGGTTTCCCTCAGGTGTCAGAGGGGGAAAAGGCTTGTTTCAGAGGGAGAATGCCTTACTTTGGTGGGCGTCTGGGGCTGGTTGTCCACCGTTCACAACCTTCTCCGAGGTTCACATGGGCAAGAAAAAGGCAGTGAAGAAGGCCGCCAAGAAGGTCGTCAAGAAGAAGGCGAAGAAGGCGGCGAAGAAGGCAGCGAAGAAGAAGACGAAGCGGAAACCGAACCCGCAGTTCATGAAGCCGGTCGCGCCGGATGCGAAGCTCGCCGCCGTCGTGGGGTCGAAGCCGGTGCCGCGGACGGAGCTCACCAAGAAGCTGTGGGCGTACATCAAGAAGAACGGCCTGCAGGACAAGAAGAACCGCCGGATGATCAACGCCGACGCAGCGCTCAAGGCGGTGTTCAACGGCAAGTCGCAGGTGAGCATGTTCGAGATGACGAAGCTGGTGAACAAGCACGTCAAGTAGGGGCTTCACATCGCAGTAGCAGGAGCAGTACCGACAGGACAACCCCATACTCCAGCCCCGTAGTGGGGGGCCGGCGCGCTCGCCGGCCCCCAATGAGGCCCTGACCATCTGAGCGCACAGCTCGCCGCACCGCCTCGTTTCGGTGCAGCCCGACTCGTTCCGAACCACTCCTCTCAAGCACCTGCATCGACCAGACGCCGATAACCCGCTGTCGGGAAGACGGTTACGCAGACTGGCGCCGGCCGCTACAGCCTGGCACCGCGCTTGCCCCCTCGACGTGGCAACACAAGCAACAGCCTTTGGGCCATACCAGTACCCCACTATGGAGGTAGGACATGAAGCGCATGCTGATCGCCATTCTGCTCGCAGTCGGCGTGGCTGCCTGCGGCGACGGACTCGGCCCCGGTGATGACTCCACGGTTTCGCTCTCGTTCACGACGCGGGCTCCAAACGCTGCCGCGGCAGCGGGATTCTCCGCCAGCGTGATGGCGGATACGCTCGTGGACGGCACCAACACGCTCGTGATCACGAAGGGCGAGATCGTGCTGCGCGAGATCGAGTTGAAGAAACAGCAGTACGACGACTGCAACGAGTCGATGAGCGACGACGACTGCGAGGAGTTCGAGACGGGCCCCATTCTGGTGGACCTCCCGCTCGATGGCAGCGTCGAGACCGAGATCACCATCGCGCCTCCGGCGGACACCTACGATGAGCTTGAGTTCGAGATCCACAAGGTCAGCAACGACGATCCGGAGGATGCACAGTTCCGGGCCGACTACCCGCACATGGTCGACAAGAGCATCAGAATCGAGGGGTCCTTCAATGGCGCGGCGTTCGTGTACGAGACGGATCTGGATGTCGAGCAAGAGTTCGACCTCGTTCCGCCCATCACCGTCACCGAGACGACCGGGGCGGCTAACGTGACGGTGCTGCTCGACCTGAACCAGTGGTTCCGCGATGGTTCGGGCAACCTCGTGGACCCCGAGACCGGCAACAAGGGCGGCGTCAACGAGAGCCTGATCAAGGAGAACATCAAGCAGTCGGTCGAGGCCTTCGAAGACGACGATCACGACGGTCACGACGACGACTGAGCGCACGGGGTGACCGAGGAGACCGCCGGGGCTGCCACGCGTGCTAGATTGGAAGTTTGCACGCGTGGCAGTTCCAAGCATACGGAGTCGTACCCATGAAGCACGCACTCACATCTCTGACACTCGCCGGCCTCCTGCTGGTCGGCGGCTGCAACGACCCGGCGACGCAACTGGAGCTGAAGGGCGGGGTCGCGGTCTCGTTCGCGACGCATACGCCAGCCCTGGCACCGGGATTCGCGCCGGGCACCGCGGCGGTCCTCCTGGACGACACGCTCGTCGCCGGAGTGGATACGCTGATCGTCTCACGGGCACGTCTCGTGCTTCGCGAGATCGAGCTCAAGCCGCAGGAGGCTGTGAGTTGTGACGACGTCGGCGCGGACTGCCAGGAGATCGAGATCGGACCGGTGCTGATCGATCTGCCGCTCACCGATGGCGCGGAGCAGCGGTTCGCCCTCGAGGTCCCTGCGGGCAGCTACTCGGAGATCGACTTCGAGATTCACAAGGTGGGTGACGACCCGGATGATCTGGCATTCCTCGCACAGCACCCTGGCTTCGAAGACATCAGCATCCGCGTCGACGGCACGTTCAACGGAACGGCGTTCACGTTCACGACCGACGTGAACGAGGAGCAGGAGCTGACGCTCGTGCCGGCCCTCGTGGTGACCGACAGTACGAGCACCAACGTCACCATCTTCGTGCGCATCGATTCGTGGTTCCGCGCGCTCGACGGCTCGCTCGTCGATCCAGCCACCGCCAACGAGGGTGGCGCAAACAAGAGCCTGGTAGACGCGAACATCAAGGAGTCGCTCGACGCCTTCGAGGACGACGACAGCGACGGCCGCGAGGATTGAGACCCGTCCGATGACCGCGCGCCCGCTCCTCGCCATCGTCGAAGTGTCCGACTCCTTCCGTCGGGTGTGGGACGATCTGGCGGCGGAGTTGGGTGTGTCGGTGGCGCGGTTCGCTCTCCACGACACGCTTCCCGGCTCCGCGGTCGCCATCATGCTCGCTGCCGGCGGTGAGGAGGATCAGGCCGTCGACGTCCTTCCGGCCATGCAGCGGCCGAGCCAGGCGCCGCTGTACGTGGTTGGGAGCCAACCCTCACACCGATTCGGTGTCGAGGTGATGCGCCGCGGGGGAACGGACTACTTCGTCCTCCCTGCCGACCTCGACCTCTTGCGTCGCACGCTCGCCTCCCGCGTCGAAGGAATGCCTCACCGCACAGGGGCGGCATCGGACACCGCCACGCCCGACCCGTTCGAGACGCTCCAGGGCCACAGCGCCCGGCTGGCGGAGGTGCTTGAGGCCGCCCGTCGCGTGGTGCGGCACGCCGGGGTCACCGTGCTGATCCAGGGCGAGACCGGAACGGGCAAGGAGCTGCTCGCGCGAGCGCTGCACGACGGGAGCCCGCGGGGCAGTGGACCGTTCGTGGCGATCAACTGCGCGGCGATCCCGGGCGAGTTGATGGAGAGCGAGCTGTTCGGACACGAGCGTGGCGCGTTCACCCACGCCCACTCGGCGAAACCAGGTCTGTTCGAGGAGGCGGATGGCGGGACCCTGTTCCTGGACGAGATCGGACACCTCCCCCTGATTCTGCAAGGCAAGCTCCTCCGCGCGCTCGACGATCGCCGCATCCGCCGAGTGGGGAGTACGCAGAGCCGCCAGGTCGACGTACGGATCATCGCGGCGACACACGTCGACCTGGCTGACGCCGTGCACCAGGGCCGTTTCCGGGAGGACCTGTACTATCGACTCAACGTCGTCGCCCTCACGCTCCCGCCCCTCAGAGAGCGGGCGGAAGACATCGAGGTGCTTGCCGAGCACTTCATCCGGCGGCACGCGGGCCGATACCGCATCGAGGCACCGCGGCTCACCGAAGACGTCCGGCTCGCCATCCGGCGCCACGCCTGGCCCGGCAACGTCCGGGAGTTGCAGCACGCCATCGAGCGGGCACTGCTGCTCTCACCCCCGGGCACACTCGACCCGGCACACCTCATTCAGCACGATCGACCGATGGCGAATGGCAAGGGGCCACTGCCGTTCCCTGCCACCCTCGACACCATCCAGGCCGCTGCCGTCAAGGCAGCGCTCGTGCAACACGACGGCAACAAGACGGCCGCGGCACGCCAACTGGGCATCTCGCGCGCCCGATTGCAGCGATTGCTCGATAGAGGGGAGGACTGACGGTGCCGCGCGACGATCGGCTCCCGTTCGCCGACCCACTGCGGGATGCCCGGCGCGCCGTCCGCGACGGACGGTTCGCCGATGCGGTCCGACTGCTCGACGCAGCTGATGCCGCCGTGCGCGGCACTCCGGAAGCGCTGCTCCTCTCGGCGATGGCCCGCTGGCGTGTCGGCGCCTTCGTGCGGTCCCGCACCGCCGCGGTGCAAGCGCGCGACGGCTTCCGCGCACGCGGCGACACGGACGGTGAGATGCGGGCCGAGAACGTAGCTGCGGCCGGCGCCTTCGCGCTGGGCGACCTCGCCGGCGCCGAGCGCGGTTTCACACGGGCGCTCGGTTTGGCCGACGAGCTGGGCGACGATCTCATGATCGCGCGCTGCGCCAACAACCTCGGCAACGTCGCCTACTATCTGCGACGCTCCGAGGCGGCGCTCTCGTTCTACCGCCTCGCCCTGGCCAACTTCGAGCGGCTGGGGTTCAACTCGGGACTCGCCGAGGGCTGGCTGAACACCACCCTGGTGTTGCACGAGGCCGGCCAGCTGGACGCCTCCCGTGACGCCGCCGAGCGCGCCGTCGACGCTGCGGAGCGGTCGGGGAACGAACGCATCCTCGGGCAGGCCCTCGCAGCTCGCAGCGAGACGGACGTCGCCAGGGGAGACGTCGATCTCGGCCGAGCTTTGGCCGAACGGGCCCTGGCCCTCGCGCGGGCGCACCACCACGTGATGGGAGAGGCTGATGCACTCCGGATCCAGGGCGTGATCGCCCGGCTGCACGGGGAACCGCTCGAGGCGGCCCGACTCCTGGAATCGGCGCTTGCCATTGCCCGGCGGATCGAGGATCCCTGGCGCCAAGCCGAGTGTCACCGGGAATTGGGCATGCTGTACCGGGCCGTGGCACGGGACGTCGATGCCCGTGCGGCGCTGGAGGCGGCGGCCCAGGCCTTCGAGCGACTCGGCGCGGCAGGCCGAGCTGCCGAGATGCGCGAGCTCGTCGAGGGCCCGACGGTCTGACGGGCAACGCCTGCGCTAGAACAACTCCGGCTGGGCGAGCGGCGCGAAGCTGCGCCGATGATGAGGGGTGGGTCCGGCGGCCGCGAGGGTCGTCAGATGCTGCCGCGTCGCGTATCCCATGTTGTGCTCCCAGCCGAACACCGGATAGCGCGCCGCCAGTCGCGTCATGAGCCGGTCCCGCGCACACTTCGCGATCACTGCCGCCGCCGCCACGGATTGGCACAATCCGTCTCCACCGACGATCGCCTCGTGGGCGTATTCCAGCTCCGGAAGCGGGTTACCGTCGACGAGGACGTACTCGGGCTCGAGCGGCAGGCGCGCGAGGGCCCGGCGCATCGCGAGCGCCGTCGCTCGTCGGATGTTCAGCCGATCGATTTCCCGCACCGACGCGCTGCCGAGCGCGTACGCGTGAGCGGCCCGCCGGATCTCTCCGGCGAGCCGCTCACGCTGTAGCGCAGTCATGACCTTGGAGTCGAGCAGGCCGTCCAGCGGGGGTTGTCCGGGACGGAAGACGACCGCCGCCGCAACCACCGGGCCGGCAATGGGCCCGCGTCCTACCTCGTCGATCCCGGCGACGAGCCGATAGCCGTCACTCCAGAGCGCACCTTCGCGCTCGAGGGTGGGCGCACCCACCGGCCCGGCTCAGCGCTCCCTGATGCGGGCGGCCTTCCCGGCGAGCTTGCGCAGATAGTACAGTTTCGCCCGCCGCACCCTGCCTCGCCGCACGACGTCGATCTGGGCGACGAGCGGGGAGTGCAGCGGGAAGACCCGCTCCACGCCGATCCCGCCCGAGATCTTGCGCACGGTGAACGTCTCGCTGATCCCGCCGCCCCGCCGAGCGATGCACACGCCCTCGTAGGCCTGCAACCGCTCCTTGTCGCCCTCGCGGACACGCACGGAGACCCGGACGGTGTCACCGGGGCGGAAATCGGGCAGATCGTCCTTCAGCCCTTCACGCTTGATCGTTTCCATCACGCTCATGTCGGCCTCTCACGTCTCGGTCCCGTCGGACCGCTGTTCAGCCTGCTCGTACCGCGCCCACAAATCCGGGCGCCGGCTCCGCGTCAGTTCTTCCGCCTGCTCCCTGCGCCACGCCTCGATGGCAGCGTGGTCGCCGCTCAGCAGGACCTCGGGCACCTGCCGTCCCCGATACTCCCGCGGGCGCGTATAACTCGGCGGGCTCAGCAATCCCTCGTAGAACGAGTCGCCCGCAGCCGATTCGTGGTCGCCCAGCGCGCCCGGCAGCAGTCGGACCACGGCGTCGACGACGCACAGGGCCGCGAACTCCCCACCGGACAGTACCGCGTCGCCGAGCGCGACCTCTTCCACCCCACCGTACTCCGCGACTCTGGCATCCACGTCCTTGTAGTGCCCGCAGAGCACCGTCAACTCCCGCCCGACGCTGAACCGCACCGCATCGTCGTGCTCGAACGGCCGGCCACGGGCCGACAGCAGCACGATCGGCGGCTCCGGTCGCAGTGCGTCGAGCGCCTCGTAGAACGGCTCCGGCTTCAACACCATTCCCGCGCCACCACCAAACGCGTGGTCATCCACCGTTTGGTGACGGTCGTGGGTGAACTCCCTCAGCCCCACGACCCGATACTCGACCAGCCCCTTCGCCGCCGCGCGGCCCGGGATACTCGTCCGGAGCGGCACGTCGAACAGCTCCGGAAACAACGTGACGACGTTGATCCGCAGCGTCATCTACACATCCAGCAAACCGGCCGGGGGATCGATCGTGATCCGCCGGGCGGCGCGGTCGATGTCCGCCACGATCGGCCGTCGAAACGGCACGAACACCGTTCGACCGGCAACGTCCACTTCGAGCAACCTTCCACCGCCCGGCAGATCGACCAGGCCCGTCGCCTGCCCCACGACCCGGCCCGCCACGACCACGTCCGTGCCGGGCACTTCGTGGACGTACAACTCCTGGTCGCCTGGCGGCCGCAACTCCGACGCCGGCAGCCCAAACAGCCGCTGCTGCCAGTCTTCGAGCGTGCTGCGGTCGTCGATCCCCGCGAACTTGAGCAGCCACTGCCGGTGGTACGGCCGGCTCCGCTCGATGACGAGCGCCGGTCCCAGCGGCTGCCCGCCGTCGTCGATCGGCGTCAGCGCACGACCAGCGACCAGCACCTCGTGCGGGTCGTCGGTCAGCGCCCAGATCACTGCGTCGCCCTTCAGCCCGTGTGGCTTCTTCAGGCGCGCCACCGCGAGGTAGCCGCCCTCCACGGGGCCGTCAGCCTTCGGCGCTCTCGGTCGCCGCGGGTTCGAAGACGCCCGCCTTCTTGAGCAGCGAGCGCACCGTGTCCGACGGCGTCGCACCCTTGCGCAGCCACTCGCGCGCCTGCTCGACGTCGACCGTGATCGTGACGGGCTCCGACCGGGGATTGTAGTGCCCGATCGTTGCGACGGACCGCCCGCCCCGGGCCTCGGTGCCCTCCGCGACGACGATCCGGTACTCGGGCTGCTTCTTCCGCCCCACTCGGCGCAACCGAATTCGTGTTGCCATTGCTCCGACCTATGAAAACTGCTGGAACATGCCACGCGGCATCATGCGACCCGCGCGCTTCATCATCTTCTGCATCTGCTCGAACTGCTTGAGCAGCGCGTTGACCTCCTGTACCGTCCGTCCCGACCCCTTCGCGATCCTGAGGCGCCGGGACCCGTTGAGGAGCTGCGGTCGGCGCCGCTCCTCCGGTGTCATCGACTGGATGATCGCCTGCACGTGGCGGATCCGGTCGGGATCGGTATTGGCCTGCTTCAGGAGCTTCGCATTCATCCCCGGGAGCATGCCCACCAGGCTCTCCAGGGGGCCCATATTCTGCAACTGCTGCATGGCGTGGAGGAAGTCCTCCAGATCCATGCCCTTCTTCGAGGTCGCCTTCCGGGCGATCCGCTCCGCGTCCTCGCCCGCCACCGCGCGCTGCGCCCGCTCGACCAACCCGACGATGTCGCCGCGCTGGAGGATCCGGCCGGCCATCCGCTCCGGCTCGAACGCCTCGAGCGCGTCCAGCTGCTCGCCGATCCCGACATACTTGATCGGCGCCCCAGTCACACCACGTATCGAAAGTGCCGCACCACCCCGCGCGTCGCCATCGAGTTTCGTCAGCACAACGCCCGTGATGCCCAGCCTGTCGTGGAACCCCTGGGCAATGCGCACTGCATCCTGACCCGTCATGGCATCGGCGACGAGCAACACCTCATGCGGCGCGACGTCTTCCTTCAGCCGTGCCAACTCGGCCATCATCTCGTCGTCGATCTGCAGCCGCCCGGCGGTATCGACCAGAACCGTCCGAGCTCGCTGCCGTTCCGCCGCCGCGACCCCCTCGCGCACGAGCCCGACCACATCGGCCCCGCCCGCGGGTGGGCGGGCAGGCGGACTGGCGGTCGATTCACCGTCACGATCCGCCGCGCCGAACATCCCGACGCCGACCTTCCGCGCCAACTGCCGGAGCTGCTCCTCCGCGGCCGGCCGATACACATCCGCGGCCACCAGGAACGGCGCCTTCTGTTCCTGCTTCAGCCGCCGCGCGAGCTTCGCAATGGTCGTCGTCTTCCCCGACCCCTGGAGCCCCACCACGAGCACCACCGTCGGCGGGACGGACGCAAACGCAATAGGCGCCCGCGTCTCCCCCAGCAGCCGTATCAGCTCGTCGTGCACGATCTTCACGAGCTGCTGGCCCGGGCTCACGCTCTTCACGGCATCGAGCCCAACCGCCTGCTCGCGGATCCGCTCGACGAACGTGCGGGTCAGCTCGTAGCTGACGTCTGCCTCGAGCAGCACCCGTCGGATCTCCCGAAGCCCATCGCGGACGTCCGACTCCGTGAGCACGCCGCGGCCCGTCAGGTTCTTCAGGGCCGCGGTCAGGTTTTCCGACAGACTCCCAAACATAGAGCCTTACAATGTAGGCGGTTAGGGAAGGTCTGCACAAGCCTCCAGCAGGTCACTCCGGCCGCTGCCGTGAGCGCCGTGGGTGAGCTGGCAGCAAGGGCACCGCCTCACTGCCGCGTCCTCCGCGACCAGCCATGCGACTTGTGCAGAGATTCCTCAGGGGCCCTGCGCTACGGAGCCGGAGTGCTCTCCCGGCCTCGCGCAGCGGGACCCTTGCCGCCCCCTTGTTCCCTTTCCCCTTTCCCCTTTCCCCTTCCCGTTCCCTCACACCACGAACGCGGCCAGCAGGGTGTACAGCACCCCCGCCAGCCCTGCTGCCGTCAGCGCCAGCGGAATCTGGGTGTACACGTGGTCCATCAGGTCGGAGCCGGTAGCCAGCGACGACAGGATCGTCGTGTCGGAAATGGGCGAGCACTGATCGCCGAACACGCTCCCGCCCAGCACCGCGCCAAAACAGAGCGTGAGGAAGAACGGATCGGGACTCACGGCGTACGCCAGCGGCATCGCTACCGGGAAGATCACCGCGTACGTCCCCCACGAGGTGCCGGTCGAGAACGCGATCACCATGCCGAGGAGGAGGAACAGCGCCGGGACCACGACGGGGGTCAGCAAGCCGGCGGTCATCTCGATGATGTAGGGGGCCGTGCCCACCGAGTCGGCGACGCTCTTGAGGGTCACCGCCAGCGCGAGGACGATCGCTCCGATGGTGACGCCCTTGCACCCGTCGACCACCGCCTCGATGGTGCTGCGCAGCGGCATGCCCTTCACGATGGCGATCACGATGCCCACGAGCACGGCGAGCAGGAACGCCTCGGCGATCAGCAGCGTGGGCTCGTCCGACCGCAGGATGAAGAACGTGTACAAATACGGCAGGATGGCCACGCCCAGCAGGGTGCCCATCGGGCCGAGAAAGTCGATCAGACCGGGTCGGTACCCCGGCGCAATCCGGATGGTGGACAATTCTTCGGACGCCAAGGGTTGCGCTCCGGGGCGGTTCAACTGCCCGGTTTCCCTGGCACGAATGATGGCCCGCGTCATCTTCCGGCCCACCACGAGCGGGACGTTGCCCCACAAACGCCCCGGAAGGAACGGCATGCGCTCGAGCGCGAACAGCAACGTGAACAGCACTGCGAACCAGGCGTAGAAGTTGAACGGCAGCGCGGTGAAGAAGAACCCGATGCTCTCGGACACCGTCTCGAGCGGCGGGATGGTCCCGACCACCAATCCGCCCACGTAGATCGGCCAGACGTTGAACGGGATCAGCGTGGCCGCGGGCGATGCGGTGGAGTCGACGATGTACGACAGCTCCTCGTGGGAGACGCGGTGCTTGTCGCAGACCGGGCGGACCGTGGTCCCGGTGAGCACGGTGGAGATGGTCCCACCCTGGTGAAAGATGACACCCATGATCCAGGCGAACAGCTTCGCCGTCCGTGGCCCGACCACCAGCCTGCTCCCCGCCCACTCGGCGAAGACCTGCGCGCCTCCCGTCCGCGTCCAGAGACCGATCAGCCCGCCGAGCGCCCACAGGTATACCAGCAGGATCAGGGCGTAGGCCTCACTCCCGATCGACGGGATGAGATACTCCTGGACGATGTTGAGTCTCCCGCTGATGACACCGCCGAGGGCGATTCCGATGAAGAGCGAGCTGACGACGTCTCGCGTCGCAAACGCGAGGATGATGGCGACCGCCGGCGGCAGCACAGACCAGAGACCGTAGTGCTCACCCTGGTCGGGGAAGCGGCCGGCAGCGGCCAGGGCGGCGATGAACAGGGCGGCGCTGAGCCAGAGCGCGATGCGACGTCGGTTCACGATCCGTCCTCCGGCGCAGCGCGTGCGCGGTAGACGTGGCAGTGTGGTACCGGGTGGCCGATACTAATGCGAACCGGTCATCTTGGCAAAGCGGACGATCCGCGGCGATGCTACATTGTCGTGCCGACCGGGCGGAAACCGAATCCTGCTGAAACCCGTACCGGACACTGAGAGTCGCTGACGAGGGATGTCGCGTGAGGCACGCCCCCTGGAATCACTCTGACCACGCCGGTCGCGTCGACCGTTCGGCCGGGACTCGCCGACGAGCACGGTCCCACTCGTGATCGCCGACTTCTCGCTCGTGCGCGCCGCCATCACGGTGACGTTCGGCGCGCTCGCCGGCGGCCTCACGAACGCCGTCGCGATCTCGATGCTGTTCCATCCCTACGAGCCGCGCGGGCCGTGGCGCTTCAAGCTCCAGGGGGCAATCCCCAAGAACAAGTCCCGGCTCGCCAAGACGATCGGGCGCACGGTCGGCCAGCGGCTGATCACGTCGCAGGATCTCACCGCACAGTTGAGCGCACCCGGCATGCGCGAGGCGTTCGACCGTGCCGTCCTGCAGTTCGTGCAGGGCCTGCTCGAAACCGACCGGGGATCGCTCCGCGACGAGCTGCCCCCAGGGCTCGTCACGGAGGTCGAGGAGAGCATCGACGCGATCGCGTCGCACGTCGCCGACGCCGTGGCCGCGTACACCGACTCCGAGGGATTCCAGACCACCGTCCAGCGCTTCCTCACACGGGCGCACGAGGAGTACGGCGACCGGCCGATCGGCGAGGTGCTGACCGCCGCCAGGCAGGCGACCATCCGGGAGCGGGTGGAGCGCTGGGTGGTGGACGCCGCCGAGAGTGACGAGCTCACGACCACCATCGAGGGGTGGCTCGACCGGCAGATCGAGCGGCTCGGGAAGGACCGCACGCCCCTGCTCGAGCGGTTGCCGCAGGACCTCGTGGCGATCGTCGAGCGCGAGATGGCGGGGTACGTGCCGCTCGCGCTCGACCGGATGGCCGCCGTGCTGGCGAACCCGGACGCCCGTGAGCGAATCCAGGGTGCGCTCCACGAGCTGTTTCAGCGCTTCGTGCGTGAGTTGCTGCTGCACGAACGGATCGTGGCCCGCCTGATGGTGACCGAGCGTACCATTGCCCGACTGCTCGACAACTTCGAGCGGGAAGGGGTCGCCAACCTCGCGGCGCTGCTCGATGAGCCGGCCATGCGCACCCAGATCGCGCGCAGCATCAACGACGCGGTCGTCACCTTTCTCCAGCGCCCGCTGAGCGAGCATGTCGAGCGGCTCGGCCCCGAGCGCCTCCAGGGCCTGAAGCACACCTCGGCACGGTACATCACGGCAGCGCTGCGCGATCCCACGACCCGGCAGCACGCCATCGAGCAACTCGACCGAGCCCTTCAGGCCACCGAGCGCCGCACCTGGAGCGAGCTGCTGCACCACATCCCGCCGGAGCGCGCCGCCGGCTGGATCGCCGAGGCAACCCGTGCCCCGAAACTCAGGACCTGGGTAGCGGACGGGACCGCCGCTGCGTTGCGCGCGCTGCTCGACCGACCGATCGGGCGCCCTGCGGATCGGCTCCCGGAGGGGCAGGTCGACCGGATCGTGGCGGAGCTCTCGCCTGCACTGTGGCGCTGGATCGAGCAACAGGTTCCCCAAGTAGTCGCGCGGGTGGACGTCCAGTCGATGGTGGAGGAGAAGGTGCTGGGCTTCTCACTCCAGCGGATCGAGGAGATCGTCAGGGCGACGAGTCAGCGGGAGCTGGACGTGATCATCCGGCTGGGGTACGTCCTCGGGGCAGTCGTCGGCGCGCTGGCCTATGGGGTGTCGCTCCTGGTTCCGTGATCGGCGTCGCCACGATCAGTTCGGCGCGGCAGACGAAGCCGCCACGGTCGGCGGTGCATCCCACCCCCACCAGTCTGCCGGACCGTCGCGCAGCATCACGCCAGCCCACGCATCGATCTGGACGCGGTCGATGACCGATCGACGGCCATCCCGCTCGCGCTCGTTCCAGCCGCGTTGCAGCAGGATGGCGAATCGTTCGGCGGCAGTGGCATCGTCCCACACCGACCACCACACGAGCACCTGTCCCGCCGACGTGTCGTACACGGCGTAGCGATCCCCACCCCAGTCGCGGGCGCCGGCCCGCGCCATACTCTCGCTCCCTAGCAACTCGGTCAGGAGAATCTGCGTCTCGAACTCACCCAGCACATCGGAGTGGAGCGGCTCGGGCCCGCTGGTCAACACGAGATCGACCGGCGCATCACCTTCGCGGTAGCGATCCGGGTGGAGGATCTGTTCGGTCGACTGGGGCAGGAAACGACCGTAGGGCAGCGTGTCCGGGTGCCATTCCCCAAACCACCGCACGAAATTCGCCCCCTCGAGGTACGGGAACACGATCCCCTCCTGAATCACCGCGGGCGCGGAGCTGAACACCGGCATCTGGGCGTGCTGCTGCTTCAGCGACGAGCGGTACGTCTCCCAGAAGTTGGGGATCGCGCTGAAGTCCCGGTCCGGCATGAGGATCGTGAGCGACGCGAGCGTCGCCTGTCCCTCGAGCACGGCCTGGGCCGCCATGCGCGCGTCATTGCTGCGATCGGGGGCGATGAGGCTGTCCACCGGCAGATACTGCCCCTGGAGCGCGTGCACCATCTCGTGTGCGAGCACCATGCGGAGGAAGCTCCGGTCCGCGCTCTCGACGACGTACAGGGCCACCGAGTCCGGATCGTAGTAGCCCACGACCTGCTCGGTGTAGAGGGAGAGGAGCAACCCGTGGAGGTCGAGCGTATCGGGCAGGAGACCGAACAACCGATACGCGGCAGACATCCCCTCGAGGAGCTCGGGCGGGAGATCGGTCTCGAGTTTCGCCACCAGGTAGTCACGCACCTGTGCCTTGCTGCGCAGCGCGACCACGGGGTCTTCCTTGAACGGCAGCCCGAGCGCCCGTTCGACCTGCGGCACGAGCTTGTCGACCGCGGCCCGGATCTCGGCGTCATTCTGCGCCTCGGAGCGCTCGCCGCACGCCGCGATCCCGAGTGCCACGAACACGAGGGTCAGAGCTCGCATCGCACCATACAACTCCCGCAACTGTAACGGCCTTCGCATCGGCCCTCCGACGCGTCATCGTGTGCGGGTGAAGAATAACCCCGAGTCGGGCAAAGGTTCGCCGGAAAATGAAACGGCCACGGGGGCCCCCGGCACGACCCGGCGGCCCCCGCACGCTGCCTGCAGAATGCGCGCTCAGCCTCCGCGGCGCAGACTGATACTCCCGTTCACGGTGCTGACATGCAGCTGCCGGCCACCGGACCCGATCGTTCCCGACACCTGCTTCGGACCGAACCGCCCCTGGACGGTGAGCGGGAAGTCGGTGTCGAAGCTCCCGTTGACGGTGCTGGCCGACACGGTCGCGCCGATGCCCTCGGGGAGGGTGAGCTCGACGCTTCCATTCACGGTCGAGAACTCGAGATCGCCCTCCCAGTTCCCGCTCCCCAGCGACGCCTCGATGCCGCCGTTGACGGTCGACGCCTTCACGTAGCCCGCGGCGGTGACGTCGATGTCGCCGTTCACCGTCGTGGCGTGCACGTTGCCACCGATCCGATCCGCCGACACGTCGCCGTTCACCGTCGTGGCAACGAGGTGCACGCGGGCCGGCACGCGAACCGTGAAGTCGACCTTGGTGTCGTTGTCGTGCACGTTCATGCGGCCCTCGTCTCCGGGTGCGCACTCGTTGGGCCGCTCCCCTTCCTCGCTGGGGTACACGGCGCAGATGGTGACACCACCGGCGTGCTCGACCACCTCGATCGTCACGTCGGCCGGATCACCCCTGCTACCACCGCGCTTGACTGCGGTCACCTCGACCTGCGAGCCGCTCGCGGCCATCGCCCGGACTTCCCCGTTGATGCCCTTGATCTCGACGGCGTCGCCGGCATCGATGCGACCGGACCAGCGGAAGTCAGTGTCTTGGGGCGCGCCGATCGACGGCACCGGGGTTGCCGCACCGCCTCCGATCATCACGGCTGCCACCAGAATGGGGAAGTGCTTCATGGTTCGCTCTCCTGTGTCATGTGAAGCGGCTACGGCCGCTCGAGTCGGATCGTTCCACCGAAGGACTGAAGTTCCATCCGCGCGCCGCCGTTGCCGAGCAACAGCGTGACCGTCCGGCCGCCGCTCTCAGCCTTGCGCAACGTCACGGGAAAGGCGCTCTCGAAGGCCCCGCCAAACGTCGACGCCGAGATCGCCACACTGGCGTCGGCGGGCACCTTGACGACGACGTCGCCGGCGTGCGTCGACAGCGCGTACGTGCCACCCGCCTCGAGACTGCCCGCATACAGGATGTCGCCGTTGAGCGAGTACGCATCGACCGCATCGGAAGCGACGCCCTCCAGGGTCACGGTCCCGTTCAGGCTGTGCGCTCTGATCGGACCGGAGCTGCTGGTGACGCTCACATCACCCTGATTGGTCTCCGCATCGATACGGCCCCGCGCACCTCGGACCTCGACGTCACCCTGCAGGGAGTGCAGCCGGATGTACGCGCTGCCTCCCTCGAGCCGGATGCCACCGTGGGTCGTCGAGACGCTGACCTCGCCATCGAGATCTGCGAGATCGGCGGACAGCGTGGGCCCGCTCAGCTCGACCGCGATGTCGCGCGGGACGCTGAGCGTGACCGACTGCGGCTGCCCACCTCCGCGCAGGACGTCCGTCCCCACCTTGATCGTGCCGTTCGTGGCACGTACATCGAGACCGCCGCCGGCCGACTGCACGTGCACTTCACGACGGTCCCAGCCACGGACCGTCACGTCACCCTGCATCAGATTGACGCGCAGCTCGGTCCCGCTCGGCGCGGGCAGGATCGTATCGATCTGCTGTGTCCCGGGGAGAGCCGCCAGCCCCACCAGCATTACCGTCGTCAGCATCGCTGTATCCTCACCTTCGTCACTCGGGTCAACTCGACGTCGCGGCCAGCGCGGCGGCCTGCTGGAGCACGTCCAGCTTGCGCCGCATCGCAGTCGCCAGATGTCCCGTGAGATAGGGATTGGCCGGGTCCTCCCCCAGCGCGGCCACCGCTTCGGCGATAGCTCTGTCGATCGTCGCCAGGCTCTCTTCGATCACTCGCACGGTCGCCGTGTCGAGACGGTCTCGATGCTCGGCGAGCACCAGCTCCAGCTCGCGGACGGCGGGCTCGTATCCAGCCATCGTGAGGCTCGGTGGAGCCGAGACCACCACTGCCGGCGCCGTTCCTGGAGTGGGAGACGGCGCTCCACTACCGATCGCGAGCCAGACGGCGCCCGCCGACACCACCAGCAAGGCGATACCAGCGGCAGCCAGCTGCGGCACCGAGAACACGACGCGGCGTTTGCGCAGTCCCTTCCATCGGGCAAGCGAGGTGACGGTCTCCTGCCGCTCCACGCGTGCCGCAATGCCCGGCCACAGATCCCGCGCCGGCCCGCGGTCGCGCAGCTCCTGCGCACGGCGAGCGACCGCGCGGAGCTCCGCTACGATACCCGCGCACGCCGCACACTCCGTGACGTGCGCCTCGGCGGCGGCTGCCGTGGCCGGGTCCAGGTCACCGTCGACCAGTTCTGAGAGCCGGTCCGTCCACGGATCGGTCATCGATCCCTCCTACCGCTCCAGATACTGTCGCAGGGCCATGCGAGCCCGATGCAACTGCGCCTTTGTCGTTCCCTCGGTAACCCCGAGCATGCGAGCGATCTCCCGATGCTTGAAGCCCTCGATATCGTGGAGCACGAACACCTCACGGGCTCCGTCGGGCAGGCGGCCGATGGCCGACTCGAAGTCGAGCCGGAGTGCCGCATCTGAACGCCGTGCCGGCGCCGTGTCGAGCGCGACCTCGTTCTGTCTGAGGCGTTCCCGGTCCCGACCGCGCGACGTCCGCCAGCCAAGCAGGAAATTGATGCCGAGCCGGTGGAGCCATGTGCCGAACGCCGCGTCGCCGCGGAACGTGTCGAGCTTGTTCCAGGCCCGGATGAAGATCTCCTGCGTGGCATCGTCGGCGTCTTCCTCTCCCACCATGCGTCGTGCGAGACTGTGAATCCGACCCACTTGGGCCCGGTACAGCCGCTCGAACGCTGCGGTGTCTCCGCCGGCCGCCCGACGGACGTCGTCCACATCAGTCCGGGAATCGACATCCCGGGACAGGCTCATGGCGATGGCTCCCAGAACGCCCTCCCTGATTCCACAGCATTGGATGGTCGGGGAGGGCAAAAGGTTGACATGCGGCTGCCCAGGGCGCGATCAGGTGACGAGGGACAGGTACCAGGTGAGAATGCGGTCGCCGAAGACGAAGACGATCGCGGCTGCGGCCGCCAGGAAGACGCCGAACGGGACGAGTGCCTTCCGGCGGATATTGAGCGGAATGAAGATGAGCGTCCCGAGGAGCGACCCGCCAAAGATGGTGAGGAGCACGCCCTTCCAGCCGACGAACGCGCCGACCATCGCCATCATCTTGATGTCGCCGCCCCCCATGGCCTCCTTGCCGAGCAATCGGGAGCCCGCCCAGGCGACGAACCAGAGGATGCCGAATCCGACACCCGCCCCGAGCAGCGCGCTCCACAGCCCAGGCAGGCCGCCACGCAGCGCCAGTAGGAGCCCGAGGACGAGGCCTCCGACGGTATACTCGTCGGGGATGAGGTAGTGGCGTGCGTCGGTGACGCCGATACCGAGCAGGATGGTCCCCAGCAGTGCCGCCGCAAGTGCGGTGAGATCGAGCCCGTAGTACCAGAATGCGGCCGCCCAGATCAGGCCGACGAGCAGCTCGATGAGGGGATATTGGAGCGAGATCGGCGTGCGGCAGCGACGGCATCGTCCGCCGAGCACGAGCCACGAGACCACGGGTACGTTGTCGAACCAGGCCAACTGATAGCCGCAGGACGGACAGCGGGACCTCGGATGCAGCAGCGACTCGTCCCGTGGGAGTCGCAGAATGCAGACATTGAGAAAGCTGCCTACGGCTGCACCGAGCACCGCGGCCATCAGGATGACGAATCCCTCAACGGGCATGGCGCACCTCGTACAGCAGGATACCGGCAGCGACGGCGACGTTGAGCGATTCCGCACCACGAGCGAGAGGGATCGCGATCCGTTGCCGTGCCAGGCTCATGACGGACGGGCGCACACCCGCCCCTTCGTTGCCGACCACCACGGCGACGCGTGCCGGGCGCTCGGCACGACCGAGCGCGACCCCTTCCACGTCCGCAGCCCAGAGATCGACGTGTTCCCGCCGAGCCCACGCCCCCACCTCGTCCTCGGTGAGCGGCACGACCGGCAGTCGGAAGGTGGCCCCCATCGCTCCCCGCAGCACCTTGGGGTTGCGCAGGTCGGCGGTACCCGGCAGGAGCAGGGTCCCTGCGGCGCCGAGCGCGAAGGCGGTGCGGATGAGGGTGCCGACGTTGCCGGGATCCTGCACCGCATCGAGCACGAGCACCGGGCTGCCGGCGTCGAGATCGAGATCCGCGAGCCGCCACGCGCGAGGCGCGACGACCGCCAACACACCTTGCGGCGTATCGGCGTCGGCCAGACCGTCGAAGACCCGATCGGGTACGTCTTCCACCTCGATCGCGTGCGCCTCGAGCCGCTGCACCAGCGCGGCGATCCGCTCGTGCTCGAGCGCGGACGCGGCGACCACCACTCCCTCGAACCGCACGCCCGCGGCGAGCGCCTCCTCCACGAGTCGGACACCCTCCGCGACAGCGAGGTTACTTCGCTTACGCGCGCGGCGGCGTTGTAGATTGCGTACCTGCGTGACCAGTGCGGAGGCCATGTCGTCCTCTCTCGGGGTTCAGCCCCGCGCTGAGCGAGCGCGGGCCCGCGTTCAATGTGTCCGGACGACACCCTTTCGCCAAGCGGAGGGCCGGTGGCAGCAGGTGGCGTACGAATCGCCCTGACGATTGCAGGCTCCGATTCCGGTGGCGGTGCCGGGATCCAGGCCGACCTCAAGACTTTCCACCAGTTCGGCGTGTTCGGCACCAGCGTCGTCGTGGCGATTACGGCGCAGAACACGCGAGGCGTGACCGGCGTGCACGCGGTTCCGATCGATCTGGTGCGGGCGCAGATCGACGCCGTGGCGGAGGACCTGTCACCCGCCGCGGTCAAGAGCGGCATGCTGGCAACGGCGCCGCTCGTGGAGGCGGTGGCCCGTGCGGTCGCGGATCACCGTCTGCCCAACTACGTGCTTGACCCCGTCATGGTTGCGACCTCGGGCGATCGGTTGCTCGACCACGACGCCGAGCAGGCCGTGGGCGACCTGCTCGTGCCGCTCGCAACACTCGTCACCCCGAACCTCGACGAGGTCCGCGTACTCGTCGGCGGTGACGTGCGGACCGTCGACGAGATGATCGACGCCGGCCGCACCCTAGTGGAGCGTGGTGCCGGTGCCGTGCTGGTCAAGGGAGGACACGGGACGGAGGCGACGGTCAGCGACGTCCTCGTCACCGGCGGCGCCGTGCGACGGTTCCAACATACCCGCCTCGCGACGACGTCCACGCACGGCACTGGCTGCACGCTGTCCTCGGCGATCACGGCGGCCCTGGCACTCGGATACGAACTCGAGACCGCCGTCCGGCGGGCGCTCGACTTCGTCCACCGGGCCATCGCATCCGCACCTGGGTTGGGCCGCGGCCACGGTCCGCTGAACCACTTCACACCGGTCGAGGAGGAGACGACGTGACCCGGCGGCGCAGGAGCAGCCGTGCAGGCAGTGCGCCCCCTCCGGAGCGTGGGCTGTTCTGCAACCGCACGTTGAACTTGCGCACGATCCGCGCAATCGGCTACGACATGGACTACACGCTCATCCACTACCGCATCGAGGAGTGGGAGCGGCGTGCCTATGAGTACTTGCGCGACAAGCTGGCGGTCCTGGGCTGGCCCGTGGGCGACCTCGAATTCGACCTGACGCTCGTGATCCGCGGGCTCATCCTCGACATCGAGCTCGGCAATGTCCTGAAAGTGAATCGGTTCGGGTACGTGAAGCGGGCGATCCATGGCACGCACGAGATGCCGTTCGACCAGCAGCGCGAACTGTACGGGCGTGAGGTGGTGGATCTCGCACAGGAGCGGTACGTCTTCCTCAACACGCTGTTCTCCCTGTCCGAGGCCTGCATGTACGCCCAGCTCGTCGACCGTCTCGACGCCGGCGGACTCGAGGGGGTGCTGGGCTACGCGGATCTGTACCGTCGGGTGCGCCGCTCGATCGACGAGGCGCACATGGAAGGGCAGCTCAAGGCCGAGATCATGGCCGACCCCGACCGCTTCGTGGAGCGAGATCCCGATCTCCCGCTCACGCTGCTGGATCAGATGCATGCCGGCAAGAAGCTCATGGTCATCACCAACTCGGAGTGGGCGTACACGCGCGCCATGATGAGCTACGCCTTCGATCCCTATCTCCCCGAGGGAACGACGTGGCGCGACCTCTTCGAGCTCGTGATCGTCTCGGCCCGCAAGCCCGCCTTCTTCAGCGACCGGGGACCGGTGTTCAGCGTGGTGAGCGAGGAGGGCTTGCTCGAGCCGACACCGCTCGGCATCCGCACCAAGGGGATCTACCTCGGCGGGAACGCCAGTATGGTCGAGGACTATTTAGGCGTCGTCGGCGACGAGATCCTCTACGTGGGCGACCACGTCTACACCGACGTGCACGTGTCGAAGAGCGTGCTGCGGTGGCGCACGGCGCTGGTGGTGCGCGAGCTCGAGGACGACCTCCGCGCTGAGACCGCGTTCGCCGCCGACCGACAACGCCTCGACGCCCTGATGCAGAGGAAGGAACGGCTCGAGCTGCGACATGCCCGTCTGCGCCTCGCGCAACAGCGACGCCGCGAGCGGTATGGCCCGTCGAGGAGACCAAGCGCATCGAACCCGTCGCGCGAGCGGGCCCTCTCGGAGACCTGGAAGCAGTTGCAGGAACTCGACGAGGCCGTCGCGCCGCTCGCCCGCCGCGCGGCCCAGCTCAACAACACACGGTGGGGTCAGCTCATGCGCGCGGGCAACGACAAGAGCCACCTCGCGCGGCAGATCGAGCGCTACGCCGACGTGTACACGTCGCGCGTCTCGAACTTCCTGCACCAGACACCGTTCGTGTACCTGCGGTCGTCACGGGGGACGCTGCCGCACGACATCGATGTCGGGTAGGACGGGAACGACGGGAACGACGGGAAGGACGGGAACGACGGGAGGGCCGTACGACGGTTGGATGTCGTGCGTCACCGTTTCGGCGACGATTGGCCGAGCTGCGGGGCAACCGGGTCCAGCGTCCCACTACCTCCCTTCGACATTCGGGATTCCCCCATTGGATATTCGATATTCTATCCGTCCATCCGTCTACCCGTCTTCAAACCCCGCCGGCCGAGCCATCACGAGCAGGAACAATCCGACGCCAGTGCCGATCGCGAGCGGGACGATATCGCCGGTCAGGAACCAGAACACCACACCAACCGTGGCCAACCCGTCGGCCAGGGCCCAGATCGTGAGCACGCGGGGGCCGTGCGCCTGCCACCAAGCAGTGGCATCTGCAGCCGACTGAAGCGTGGGCAGCCCGGCGCGCAGCACCCGCTGGCCGATGAGCGTGCCGAGCATCAGGACGAACGCTGCAATCCTGAGGGCGGGGATCGGCAGCTCGAGATCTCCAAGGTTCGCCGCTCCGCGCACGAGCGCCAGTGCGACCACGAGCACCAGCACTGCAAGGACGAAGGCCCCGTGCAGGACTCTGGCGGCGGCTGGACTCACGGCAGGGGGCCGCCCACCACGCGCTTGACGAGCCTCCCCTCCGGTATGACGCTACCGACGTCTACGCCGTTGAGCAGGGCCAGGCGCTCGACGTCGACTTGGGACGGGTAGCGTCGGTGGAACTCGGCGAGCGTCATCGCCCGGTCGAGCCGGATGATCGACAGCGTGAGCGGCTGTACCGCCAGCAGGCGCTGGTCGGTGAGCGGCGCGAAGCTGCGGTGCGATGCCGCGATGGCGCTCTGATACCCGCTCCACGCGGCGGACGTCGTAATGCCGGTCTGCTGAAAGACCCTGCCGCCGTGCTCGACGAACGTCGCCATGCCACGGATGACGGTCCCATCGTCCTGCGTCACGGTAAACGGGAGCGTGGCGCCCCGTAGGCCGTTCACGGTGATCGTCTGTACGGTCCCGGCCTGAAGGCCCTGCTCCTGCGCCAGTGACCGTGCTGCGCCGTCTGCCGTCGTGATCTCGGAGAGCGTGAGCTGCATGCTGGCATCGCCGTTCGGGCTCTGCGCGACCACTCCCGCGGCGTAGTTGGCAGTCTTCCATCCGGCCGGGAAGTCCACGCGGAATGCCAGATCCGGGTGCACGAACTCGGCGTCGCGGAAGAAGCCCTGCCGTGGGTTCGGCCCGTACACGAGCCCATGCAGCCGCTGGAGGTAGCCGTCCTCGTTCACGATCGTGCCGTTGTTCCGGAGCGTGTCGAGATGCGCCAGCATACGCTGCTCACGGTTCTCCGGATTGGGGTGCGTCGACTGCCACTCGGGGATCCGCTCTCCCCCGCCTGCCCCGCTCACCCGGCTCAGCATGGTGTACACCCCCGGCATCTCGCCGGCATCGTACCCAGCGCGCACCATGTACCGCATGCCGAGATCATCTGCCTGGCGCTCGTCGTCGCGGCTGAACTTGAGAAAGAGGAGCTGCATCCCGGCGCCGCCGACGCCGAGCACGAGCTCGGAATACTCGTCGGGCACCAGGACCGCACCGGCGATCAGCCCGATCTGCGCCAGCTGCTGCTGGCTCATCTGTTGCGCCGAGTGGCGGGCGGTGACGTGCCCGATCTCGTGCCCCACCACCGAGGCCAGCTCCGCCTCGGAGTTGAAGTACGCCAGGATACCGCGCGTGATGTAGATGAACCCCCCGGGCACTGCAAACGCGTTGATGACCGGATCGTCGACGAGGCGAAAAGTCCATGGCAGGTCGGGCCGCTCGGAGCGAGCCGCCATCTTCTTGCCGATCTGGTCGAGGTACTGCTGCAACCCTTCGTCCTCGTAGATACCGAACTGACTGACGATCGCGGGATCGGCCTGGAGGCCCATCTGGATCTCCTGGCTCTCGCTGACCAGCATGAACTCGCGCTCGCCCGTGGCCGGGTTCACGGCACACGCGAGGGCGCTCAGCGCAGCACCGGACACCACTGCGGCAATCGCCCATCGGAGACGTGGCATGGGAGACTCCTTCGAGATCGTATCTGCCGAGAGGCTCGTCACCGCATGATACAACCGTGGCCGGAGGGCGGACAGACGGATGGACGGACAGACAGATGGACGGGTGGACGGATGGACGGGTGGGCGGAGGACGGATCGAATATCGAATGTCCAATGGGGGAATGGCGAATGTCGAAGTGAGGGGACCTCGAGTCTCAACCGCCCGCCCGACCGCGGCTGAAGCCGCGGCTCGGCCAATTGTCGCTGAAGCGACGGCGCATCACACCCTACGGTAGTATCCCCTTAGCGCTGTTCCGCCACTCGTCCGCCGTTTCGCCGCTTACTGCCGCGCAAGCACTTCCTCGAAGAAGGCCAGCGCCCGCGGGTCGCCCGTCTGTCCCAACCAGAACATGGCGTGCCGGCGGAGATCCGGATCGTCACTGGAGCGCGCGATATCGAGCAGCGCAGTGAAGCCCTCGTCCCCAGGCAGCCGCGACAGGGCGAACAGGGCCATCACACGCACCTCGTGTTCGTCCCTCTCGTCAGTGGCCATCTCGCGGAGGTCTGCAATGGCCGCCGCGCCGGCCGCCTGCGACAGCCAGAACACGGCAGCCGTCCGAGTCTCGGTACCCACTTGACTATCACGGGCGATGCCAAGCAGCCGTGGCCATACCACGACGGTGTCGGCCAGCGCCGCGGGGAGCAAGGCATCGTGCCCGAGGTCGTCGCTGCCCATCTCCGCCAGGCGCAACAGAAAGTCGGTGGCCTCCGCGGTCGACACCGTGCCGAGATCGCGGATACCGCCGTCGCGCGGGCGCCAGCGCCCACCGACGTACGTGTCGATCCCGCTCACCGAAGCGTCCACCACGTGCAGCACGACCCTGAGCGGCCCGCCGTCACACGGCCCCTCCCAGTCCGCCGTGCGGCGTCGGTCGGTACGGTGGCCACCGTCGCTACAGACGTCTTCCTGCGCTGCGAAGCTCATCCGCACCTGGCCGGTGCCGATACCGCGGACGGCGGCGTCGATGGATTGGGCGGAGAGCGACGAGCCGGGCAGGAACACGAGGCAGAGTGCTCGAAGCACTGGAGGGATTCGGATCATGAACGGTCACTCGTTGAGGAGGTAACGACGGGAGGACGGCGTGACGGTGAGGCTCGGACTCCTTACCGCCGTACCGCCCTACCGTCGTACCGCCCTACTTGTTGATAATCTCCATCAGGAACTCGGCGACCCGCGGATCCTGCGACTGGCCGAGCCACATGATGGCCTGCCGACGCATCTCCGGATCAGGATCGTTCCGGGCGACGTCCATGAGCCGATCGATCACGGCCGGCTCGTTGCGCTGCGACAGCGAGAAGAGCAGGAACTGACGTAGCTCGCGGTCGTCGGTGCTGTCGTAGATCTCCAGCAACTCGTCGGTCTGGACGTCCTTGTGTTGCGCGACCATGACGAGGGCCTGGCGCCGGACGTCGGCCGGCTCGCTCGGGTCGCGGGCCCGCTCCAGCACCCAGGCGCGATCCTCGGGCTGCCCGCCCATCGAGAGCGAGTGGATGATGTGCTGCTTGATGTCGGGATCCGTCGTCGATCGGTACATCTGTCGCAGGAACTCCTTGCTCGCCGAATCGTTGCTCTGGCCAAGGACGACGATGGCAAACTGCTGCAGCTCCTCGTCGGCCCCTGGCTCCTGGGCGAGCTGACGCACCAGTGCCAGTGCCCGCTCGTCACGATGCTGCGCCAACATCATCACCGCCCGCTGCCGCATCTCCTGGTCCTCGGACGTACGCACGATGTCCGCCACCGCCTCGAAGGCACGATCACTCTTCGACTGCGCGAGGAACATGACGGCCATGCTCCGGACCTCGGAATCCGGATCGTTCCGGACCACGTCCAGCAGGATCTCTTCGGTCTCCGGCGTTTGCTGCTGCCCGAGCACCACGATCGCCCGCTGCCTCAGCTCGATCGAACCCGGATCCCGCTGCTGGAGCACCTCGCGCAGCACCGGAACGGCCTGCTCGCTCTCCATCATCATCAGGGCGTGGAGGGCGGCGAGCCGGACATCCTCCTCCGTCGCCCGCTGCTGATGCCGCTCCTGTATCTCGTGCTCCTGCTGCCGCTCCTCGAACGATCGTGCCACCACTCCGCCCGCGATCGCGAGCCGCTCGGCTGCTTCGGCGTTGCCGCGCCGAGCCAGTTGTCCGCGGATGCGCATTGCGAGCACCTCCGCATCGGCCGCCGTCGCCGACTGCGGATACCCCTGCAGCTGCTGCTCGATCAGCTTCAGGCCGGTCTCCAGGTCGGCGGTCCCGCCACCGCGATAGCGCGCGAACGCCTCCCAGTAATAGGAATCGCCGACATAGCCCGAGCGCGGATAGCGCTTGCGGAGCTCTTGCAGCAACCCGGCGGCGGCCTTGTACTGGCCGCGATTGAGCGTCTCACGAGCGGCCCGGTAGAGCGAGTCACCAGGATCCTGCGGCAACCATGACGCCGGAGCGGCAGACCGATGCGCGGCGACCCCGGAACCGGACGACGTTACCGCCATCTGTTGGGCTCCGACCGCCGTGCCGGCCATCAACGCGAGCGCCACTACCATTCCTGAGATTCGGCCCTGCATCGTCGTACGCATCACAGTACTCCTTGCGTCATCGTGCCCGCCGGCCCTGCGTCCGTCGCGGTACGCAGTCGGAAGAGCACGCTTCTTTGATCGAGACTCTCGTCGATGAAGTCCAACTCGGTGCTGTCGGACCCGCCCGCATACGAAGCGATCTGGGAGAGCACCAACTCGATGTCCTCCAGCAATTGCCGCAGCATGACGTCCTCGGCGGCCGGGGAGTCGATGAGCACCCGCGTGGTTGCGAGCAGCGAGCGCGCATCCGGTGCCGTGCCCGCACCCGGAGCCCCCGAGCGGGTGTCGGTTCGGAAGCCGATGAGAAACACCTCCACACGCGCAAGGTGTTGCGCTGCGGTGAGGCGGAAGGCTACCTGCGTCGCCGATGTCCGTGCGGTCTCCGCGGGTCCGGCGGCCGCGAGTGTCACCGTGTCCTCCCCGGGCGCGGAGTACCGGCCGATGCCCACCCCGATCACGAGGGCGGCGGCGATGCCGGCACCCCAGTAGATCCATGTCGGGCGCCGGGTCGGCCGGCGTCCGGCACGCCGCTCGTCGGCGATCGCCCGCCACATCTCCTCTCGCGGAACCGCAGGCGGCTCGTGGTAGCCCCGCGCCTCGCGCCGGAGGAACTGCTCGAATCGATCGTCACTCATGAGGCCCACTCCTCCGCGAATTCACTAAGGGCATCTCTGAGGCGGGCTCGGGCCCGGAACAACTGCGCCTTGGACGTCCCGACGGGCATTCCGAGCGCGCTCCCGATCTCCTCATGCGTGTAGCCCTCCACGTCGTGCATCACGAACACCATCCGGTACTTGTCGGGCAGGTCGTCGATCGCCCGCTCCAGCTGTTCTTTCAGGTCCGGCTCCGGCGCTCTGGGCGATCCCCCGTGTGCTAGCGACTCGTCCAGCTCCACCTCACGCGTCCGGAACCGCTTCACCTTCCTCAGGCCGTTCAGCACCACCGTGCCGGCAATCGCCTGGATCCAGGTACCCAGCGCCGCCTCGCCGCGGAACTGATCGAGCCGCTCGAAGGCGCGGATGAACGTCTCCTGGGTGCAATCCCGCGCCAGGTCGTCGTCTCCCGTCATCCGGTACGCCAGCCGATAGACCCGATCGACATGCTGGTCGTACAGGAGCCGCTCCGCACCGGGATCGCCGTCCCGGACTCGTGCAATCAGTTCGCGATCGTCCACCCAGCCCCCGAGCTCGTGGGTTCTGCTGTCATGGTGACACTACGTGGCCAGAAAGGGTTGCGTTCTACGGTGGCGGAATCGTGGTGGGGAGGCGGAAGCTGGGAGGAGGGCGGACGCAGGAGGATCGGCCGCGGCATGGCCTGCGTCCGTCCGCCGGTACCATAACTCCCTGCGGAGAATTGACTTAGAGAACCTGCACGCCTCGCAGGACACCTCGCACCAGCGACTCCAGCTGCTCGGCCAGCTGTCGGCCGGCCGCCAGCACGTCGGCGTGGTCGAGCCGCTCGCTCGTGAGTCCCGCGCCTTTGTTGGTGATGCTGGATATGCCGAGCACGCGAACGCCACGGGCCCGCGCGGCGAGCACCTCAGGCACCGTGGACATGCCGACCGCGTCGGCCCCGACCCGCTGGAGCATGCGGATCTCGGCCGGCGTCTCGTAGCTCGGGCCGAGCACCGCCGCATAGACCCCTTCCTCGAGGCCGATACCGCGCTCCCTCGCTACCGATCTTGCCACCTGGCGCAAGTGGTGGTCGTACGGATCGGACATATCGGGAAAGCGCTGCTCCGACCCGACGACCGGACCGATCAGGGGGTTACGCCACAGCAAGTTGAGGTGGTCGGCGATCAGCATGAGCAGCGGGGGCCGGAAGGTCGGCCGAAGGCCTCCAGCCGCGTTCGTGACAATCAGGATCTCGGTTCCGAGCTTCGCAAAGACTCGGACCGGCAGCACGACCGTATCCGGATCGTGTCCTTCGTAGAGATGGAACCGGCCACTCTGGAGCAGCACGGGTACGTCCTCGAGTACGCCCCCAATGAACTCACCGGCATGGCCATGTACCGTCGTAGCGGGGAACCCCGGCACCTCGGCGTAGGGCACTCGCACCGGCCCCTCGACCACGTCGCCGAGCGCGCCCAGCCCGGAGCCCAGCACGATCCCAACGCGTGGCGAGAGCCCACCGAGCTGCCCACGCAGCTCCTCCGCGGCCTCAGCGACCCTGCGATCGTCGACCCTACTCACGTTGCCCGTTGCAGCGTGCGCGCATTCCCACCCTCACTCTTCACCCTTCACCCTTCACCCACCATCACACCAGCATCCCCGCCAGACTCGCGGACATGAACGCCGCGAGGTTGCCGCCGATCATCGCCCGCAGTCCGAGCCGGGAGAGATCGCTGCGCCTGGACGGGGCGATACCGCCGATGCCGCCGATCTGGATCGCGATCGACGAGAAGTTGGCGAAGCCGAGCAGGGCGTACGTGGAGATGATCGCGGCGCGGGGCGACAGGCCACCGCCGTCGAGCGTTCCCGCCAACTGAAGATACGCGACGAACTCGTTGACCACGGCTTTCACACCGATGAGGGAGCCCACCAGCGGGGCGTCGCTCCAGGGCACACCCATGAGCCAGGCCAGCGGTGCGAGCACCCAGCCGAAGATGCGCTCGAGTGACAGCCCTTCGATCCCCACGAGCCCACCGAGGCCAGCCACCCCGAAGTTGAGCATGCTGATGAGCGCGATGAACGCCAGCAGCATCGCGCCGACGTTGAGCGCGAGCTGCAGGCCCTGCGCCGCCCCGCCAGCCGCCGCCTCGATGACGTTCGCCTCCGTCCGCTCGACCTCGAGCTTCACCGCGCCCTTGGTGCTCGGCTGGCTCACTTCCGGCACGAGGATCTTGGAGATGAGCAGGGCCGCGGGCGCATTCATCACGCTCGCGGTGAGCAGGTGACCGGCAATGTCCGGGAAGTACGGTGACAGCATGCCCACATATGCCGCCATGACACCACCGGCGATCGTCGCAAAGCCACCGACCATCACCGTATTGAGCTCCGAGTATGTCATCCCGCCGACGAAGGGCCTGATGAGCAGCGGCGACTCGGTCTGTCCCACGAAGATGTTGCCCGCCACCGAGAGCGTCTCGGCGCCCGAGGTCCCCATGGTCCGCTGCATCACCCACGCGATCGACCGGACGATCCGCTGCATGAGGCCGAGGTAATACAGCACCGACATCAGGGAGGAGAAGAAGATGATCGTTGGCAGGACGAAAAACGCGAACGACGCACCGGTACTGGCCCACATCTGGACGCTGTCCAGTGGTGACGACTCAGACGGCACCCCAATCGGGAGGCCAACCGGGACGTTCGGGTCCACGAGGTTGCCGAAGATGAACGTCGCACCGTCGCGCGTGAAGCCCAGGAGCCGGACGAACACCTGGTTCGCGCCCGTGAACAGCGCCCGGCCGACGCCCGTCTTGAGGACGAGGAACGCGAACACCACCTGGAGCACCACACCCATGCCCACCAGGCGCCAGTTCACCTTGCGGCGGTCCGTCGAGAGGCTCCACGCGATCGCGATCATCGCAACCAGACCGTAGATGCCGGTCAGGCGCGTGAGGAGGGGGGTATCGAGGCCCTGCCGCAGCTGCTCGAGCTGCTCGGCGGCGGTCTGAACAAGCGGCAGGGTCGTCATGTCACCTCTCGCAGCTCGCGGCGTGCGTCCGCGATCAGCCGTTCCTTGAGGTCCCCGTCGACAAACGCGCTCTGGAACGAATCGAGGATCACCCGCTCGAGCTCCTCGCGGGTGAAGCCCAGTGCTCGGTGCGCCAGCCAATACTCGTCGGTGAGCGTGGTGCGGTCCATCAGGCGGCTATCTGTGTTCAGCGTGACCACCCCGCCGCGGTCGAAATATCGGCGCACCGGGTGGCGGCTGACATCGGTCACCGTGTGCGTGTGCAGATTCGAAGTCAGACACACCTCGAGGGGTACCCCTCGCTCGAGGACCTCGTCCTCCAGTGCCGGGTCCTCGAACAGACGCGTGCCGTGGCCCAGCCGCTGAGCGCCGCACACGTGCAGCGCCTGGCGGATGGAGTCCGCTCCTTCGGCCTCCCCGGCGTGGCAGGTGCACGCGAGCCCGTGCGCCCGCGCGTGAGCGAACGCTGCCGCATGCGCTGCCGCCGGGTGTCCCCGCTCGGACCCCGCCAGATCGAACGCCACGACACCCGAGTCTCGAAAGGCAACCGCCAGGGCGGCGAGGTCGTCCGACACGGACGGCGCCAGGGTCCGCAGCCCGCAGACGATCACGCGGACCACGGTGCCGGTCTCGGCTTCACCGCGGCGGAAGCCGGCGAGCGGCGCCTCGACGGCTTGCTCCAGCGTGAGCGCCGGCGTGTGGAGCGCTGGGCAGTAACGCACCTCGACATACCGGACGTTGTCCGCCGCGGCGTCGAGCACGAACTCGTATGCGATCCGCTCGAGCGCCATCGCCGACTGCATCACGCTGACGGTGATCGTGTACCGCTCCAAGTACTCGTCGAGGCTGTCCGCATGGCGGACGAAGACGGCGTCCGCGAGCGTCGCGGGGTCGTCCGCCGGAAGGCGCACGTCCTGCTCCCGCGCGAGCTCCAGCATGGTCTCGGGTCGGATACAGCCGTCGAGGTGGACGTGCAGTTCGGCTTTGGGAAGGCGGCGGATGAGCTCGCGGGTGACGGTCACGTACGGCAACCCACTTCACGGTCGTTGGCTGGAGGCACGGACTTACTCGGCTCCGATGGGAGGCGGAAGTCCCCCAATTTCACCGCGGCATCCGCCAAAGGCAATTGCCCGGACGCCAGCGCGCGACGTCCAGCCGATCAGGCGGGCGACTGGCCCGGAGCGCCACGGTGCCGGACGACTTCCCCGAGCACCGTGAACAGCACGTCCTCCGCGATGTTGGTGGCGAGATCGGCGATCCGCTCGAGATCGCGCGACGCCGACAAGTACGCGATCGCTTGCTCCACCACGTCGGACGACCGCCGCAGCCGGTCCTGCACCAGGCGGAACATCTCGCGATGAATCTCGTCGACCTCATCGTCCATCGTGCCGACCGAGCGGGCGATGTCGGCGTCCAGATTCACCACGGCGTCGAGGCTCGCGCGAACCATGCCACGTGTCACTTCCGCCATGCGCTCGATGTTGAGCGACACGTCGAGGGGCGGTCGGCCGGCAAGATACACGGCCCGCTCCGCGATGTTCACCGCCTGATCGCCCATGCGCTCGAGATCGTTGTTCACCTTCATGACGGCGATCACGAAGCGGAGATCGGCGGCAACCGGCTGATGCAATGCGAGGATCTTGAGGCACTCTTCCTCGATCTGGACCTCGAGCGCGTCGATCTCGTCGTCGGCGTCGAACACGGCATCGGCCAGGTCGGGCTGGCGATGCGTGAGGGCCGTGATGGCCCGATTGGTCGCGCCCTCGACCAGCGAGCCGACTGCCAGCAATTGTTTGCGCAGCTGTTCGAGGTCGCGCTCCAGGTGCTTTGACATGGCGTACGCTCCCGATTATCCGAACCGGCCCGAGACGTAGTCCTCGGTCCGCTTTTCCCGTGGGCGGGTGAACACCTGGTCGGTCTCCCCGAACTCCACGAGCTTACCGGTGTCGAGAAAGGCCGTGAAGTCGGAGATCCGCGCTGCCTGCTGCATGTTGTGGGTGACGATCACGATCGTGTAGCGCTCCTTCAACTCGAAGCACAGGTCCTCGATGCGGGAGGTGGACACCGGATCCAGCGCGGACGCCGGCTCATCCATCAGGATGACCTCGGGCTGGAGCGCGAGCGCCCGGGCAATGCACAGCCGCTGCTGCTGCCCGCCCGAGAGCGACAGCGCCGATTCCGTCAGTCGGTCCTTGACCTCCTCCCACAACGCGGCTCGCTGGAGCGACGACTCCACCAGCGCGTTGAGGTCGCCTTTGAAGCCGTTGATGACCGGTCCCCACGAGATGTTGCGGTAGATCGTCTTGGGAAACGGATTCGGCTTCTGGAACACCATGCCGATGCGGCGGCGCACTTCGACCGGATCCACCTCGGGATCGTACAGGTCGATGCCTCGGTACAGGATCTGCCCGTCCATGTTGCAGTCGGGGATGAAATCGTTCATCCGGTTCAACTGCCTGAGCAGTGTGCTCTTGCCGCATCCCGAGGGACCGATGATGGCGGTGATCTTCCGCTCGGGGATGACCAGACTCACGTTCCGGATCGCGGGCTTGTCGCCGTATCGGATGGTGAGGTCCCGAACCTCGAGGACGGGGACATCGGGAGCCACCGCCTCCTTCGTTTCGACCGGCACGTCGACGACCTTGGGATCACTCACAATCGGTACCTCTGCGACCGGTGCCGGATGAACACGGCGACCGCGTTCATGAGCAGGAGCACGACCAGCAGGACGACGATACCCGCCGCCGCGAGTTCGTGGAAGTCCTGTTGCGGCCGCGACACCCAGTTGAAGATCTGGATCGGCAGCGCGGTGAACTGATCCATGGGCCCGCTCGGTACGAACGCGACATATGTCAGCGCACCGATCATGATGAGCGGCGCCGTCTCACCGATGGCCCGTGACAGGGCGAGGATGGTCCCAGTCAGGATGCCCGACAGCGCCGACGGCAGCACGTGGTGCCGGACCGTCTGCCACTTCGTCGCCCCGAGGGCGTAAGCGGCGTACCGGATCGAGTTCGGTACCGCGCGTAGCGCCTCCCGGGACGCGATGATGATCACCGGCAGGATCAGCAGACTCATCGTCATGGCCCCCGCCAGGACGCTGCGGCCCAACGCCATCCAGCGCACGAACACCGCGAGGCCGAGGATCCCGTACACGATCGACGGGACCCCGGCAAGATTCGCGATGCTCACCTCGATGGCGGTGTTGATGCGGGAGCGTCCCGCGTACTCCTCGAGATAGATCGCCGCCGACACGCCGATCGGGATCGAGAACAGGGCGGTGAAGCCGATCAGCCAAAGCGTTCCGTACAACGCCGACTTGATGCCGGCCCGCTCCGGGAACCGTGACGGGAACTCCGAGAGGAACTGCAGATCGAGCCACGGCAGGCCCTCGCGCGTCGCATGGACCAGCAACACCGCGAGCAGCACGAGACAGAACCACGTCAGGACGGTGCAGATCGCTCTGAACGCCCGCGCGGCTCGGTGGCGACGGCGGAGATTGGCCGGCGCGGCCAGTAGCCGACTCACTCGTACACCTCGCGGAAGCGTCGCAGGATCCGGTTGGCCGCCAGGTTGGCCGCCAGGGTGATGCAGAACAGCAGGGCGCCGACCGCGAAGATCGTCTGGTACTCGGTCGAGCCGGCCGGCGTGTCACCAAGGCTCACTTGGACGATGTACGCCGTCATCGTCTGGATGCTCTCGAACGGGTTGAGCGTGAGTTTCGGCGTGGCGCCGGCTGCGATCGTGACCGCCATCGTCTCCCCGACCGCTCGCGACAGCGCGAGGACGAACGATGCCACGATGCCCGAGAGCGCGCCCGGCACGACCACCCGTGTCGCCACTTCGAATGGGGTCGCCCCCAGGGCGTAGGCACCTTGACGCAGCGAGTCGGGCACGGCACGCAGCGCGTCGTCGCACAGTGATGCCACCATCGGGAGGATCATGATGCCCACCACGATCGAGGCGCTGGCAGCGTTGAAGATGTTGGTGGATGGCACGACGTGCTTGAGCAGCGGTGTGACGAACGTCAGCGCGAAGTACCCGTAGACCACCGTGGGGATGCCGGCCAGGATCTCCAGGACCGGTTTCACGATGCCGCGCGCCCGGGCCGACGCATACTCGCTCAGGTAGATCGCGCTCGCCACGCCGACCGGGATGCCGATCACGGCCGAGCCCACTACGATGGTGAAGGTCCCCGCGAGCAGCGGCAGCACGCCAAAGTGCCTGGGCTCGAGCAGTGGAAACCAGCGGGTGTCCGTGAAGAACTCCACAATGGACACATGGCGGAAGAACGCCACCGCCTCGAACGCGAGGACGACAATGATCCCGATCGTGACGACGATCGAGAGGAGGGCGCACAGAAACATGAACCCCTTGAGGCCCTCCTCGTGCCATCGCCTGGCGTGGTGTCGGCGAAGACTCGTCGTGTCCGCTGTCGTCATGCCCGAATTTCGCCCTTGGTTCGCCTCAAGCAATCACCCGCTTCCTAGAAGTGCAAGTACGTCTGCGCCTTCAGGGAGTACTCGGTATCGCCGGTTGCGGGCTTCCACACGTCGACATTGACCGCAAACTTGTTGCGGCCGGTGAAGTGGAAGACGAGGCCGGGCGTGAAGACCCACCCGTCGTCCGCGTCCACCCCGGTATCCGGGTCACCCCAGCTCACCCGCATGAGCGGCTCGACTCCATAGACGAACCGGTTCTCCTTGATGGGGAACAGGTACGTGCCGATCACCTGCCCGGACACGAATTTGCTCGGGTCCACCGTCACCAAGTTCTTCCAGTTGTCACCGTACACGAAGCCCGCTTTTACGTGCGGCCCGGGCTTTTCGTACTGGCCCCAGTCCACGTCGGCACCGAAGGCATTCGCGAACTCGTCGGTACCTGTCGAGTCATTCGGGTAGTCGTGGATGCCGACGTGCGCACCGACGCGCACGCTTCCGACGTCGTACTCGAGGCGGCCGGTGAACGACTTCGCCGCATTCTCGTCGATGTCGTTGTTCGGGCCACGCCCGTTCGTCGCCGACACCCAATAGTGCAGCCCGCTGCCTCCGAGCTGGCCGTCGAGCTGGACGCCCAGATCGCGATCGGAGTACAGCAGCTTCTCCGTGAACCGGCTCAGCGAGCAGACCCCGTCTACTCCGGAGCACGAAGCCGAACCCCGCACACCTCCGGCGCGCTCGATGACCAGGATCTGGGTCGAGCTGACCAGCTCGAACACGTCGAAGGGTCGCTTGAACTGACCGAAGGTCGCCCGCAACGCCGGATGGAAGTTGAGGTTCACGAAGGCATCGCGCAGCCCAACCGTCCCCTCACCGTACTCCGGCTGGATCTTGCCCGAGATGAAATCGTTGATCTTGACCTCGGCGGTGAGGCGAGCGCGGCGCACGAAGAACGTGCTCGGGATGAGCGCGGCGCTGTCCGACGTATGGTTGAACTGGAGCTGGACACGTCCTGTCAGCTTGATCTCCATCGCTTTGGAGGAAATCTCCACCTGCGCGTGCGCAGGACGGGCGATTCCCATGACCGCGGCGATCACAACGGCAGCCGCTGCGAGACGCACGAAGGCGCTGTGCATACGCGTGTTCCCCCTGGGATTCAGAAAAAGGTGAAGTGTGCCCGGCCGGGGCCCTAGTCCGGCCGGGCTCGCCCGCTACTCCATCCGCAGAATCTCGGCGATCGACTTGCCCTTGGTGTCTGCGGAGAACGCCGAGCCGGTGACCCGGTTCTCGAACCGGGTGACCGCGGCCTCGTAGGCAGCCCCGGGCAACGCGACGTAGCCGACCTCCCCGACCAGATCCGCCGCGTTCTCCAGATAGAACGTGATGAACGCCTGCACCTCGGGGCGCTCGGCGGCCTGCGTGCTGACGTAGATGAAGATCGGTCGCGACAGCGGACGGTACGTTCCGTCGTTGATCGACACCTCGGACGGGGCCACCGCACCATCGCCCGGATCGATCGGCACGACTTTGAGCTTGTCGGTGTTCTCGATGTAATACGCGAAGCCGAAGAACGCGAGCGCATTGGGATCACCGGCCACACCCTGCACCAACACGTTGTCGTCCTCGCTGGCGGTGAAGTCCTGCCGGACCGCGCCGCTCTCACCGTTGATCGCTTCGGTGAAGTAATCGAAGGTTCCTGAGTCCGTGCCGGGGGCGTACAACGCGATCTCCTCGTCCGGCCAGCCTGCCCGCACCTGGCTCCACCGCTCGACCGAGCTGCCGGGCTCCCAGATCTTCTGCAACTCCTCGACCGTCAGATGATCGACGAAGGTGTTCTCGGGATTCACCACAACCGAAAGACCGTCGAACGCGACAGGCAGCTCGATGTAGCCGATGCCGTTCTGCTCGGCCAGCTCGACCTCCGAGCCCTTGATGAGCCGCGAGGCGTCGTTGATGTCGGTTTCACCGACCGTGAATTTCTTGAAGCCACCGCCCGTCCCGGAGATGCCCACGGTCACCCGCACGTCCGGGTGCGCCCGCTGGAACTCCTCCGCGACGGCCTCGGTGATGGGAAAGACGGTGCTGGATCCGTCGATGGTGACGATCGCCGGCTCCGCCGAGCCACCGTCGCCACCGCCGCAGGCGGCGACGACGATGCCGGCGAGCAGCACGGTGCTCAGTGTCCGCATGGAGTCTCGTCCTCTCGATGCTGGGGTGTGCGAATCGCCCACTGCCACGATGGCGGGTGGGCGCGAAGGTCCCTATGACCGGCGGGAAGATACCGTGCGTGTGTTAAGGCGCGGTTAAGACAGGGTAAGATTTCCCGAGTCGGCGCCCTACGCCAGCGGCAGCACCACCTCGAACGTGCTCCCGACACCCAGAGTGCTGCGCACCGAAAGGGTGCCGTGATGGGCTTTGCAGATGTGCTTTACGATCGACAGGCCCAGCCCCGTGCCGCCCAGCTCCCGCGACCGCGCTTGGTCGACCCGATAGAAGCGCTCGAAGATCCGGTCGTGGTGCTCGGGAGAAATCCCCACCCCGTTGTCCGCCACCTCGAGCTGCATCATCCCGTCGGCCGACGCGAGGCGGACGTCCACCTGTCCACCTGCCCCCGTGTACTTCACGGCATTGTCGAGCAGATTGTTGACCAGGAGCTCCAGGGCCTCCGGGTCGCCCAGCACCATCACGGGTTCCTGCGGCACGTGCACGTCGAGGGTCAGGTCGCCTGCCTCCGCGGCGGGCCGGAAGTTCGCGACGGAGCGCCCGATCACCTCGCGGGCATCAAGGCGTTCCGGCTCGACGACGCCGTCGGCGGACTCCAGGCGGGCGAGCGTCAAGAGATCGGTAACGAGCAGGGACAGTCGAACCGCCTGGTTCTGCGCCTTCCGCAGGAAATCCGTGCGCACGGCGAGCGGCATCTCCTGGTCGTCGATGATGGTATCGACGAGCCCGCGGATCGCCGTGATCGGTGTCTTCAGCTCGTGGGAGACGTTGGCGACGAAGTCCCGCCGCACGCGTTCCAGCCGCCGCAGCTCGGTGACGTCGTGCAGCACGAGCACGGCGCCCACCCGACCGCCCTCACCGTTCTCGAGCCTGGCGCCGTGCAGCTGCACGATCCGCTCCTGATTGCTCACCTCGAGTGCGACCTCTTCGGTCACTTCCCGTGCCTCGGTCAGCGCGTGCGCAATGGCCTCCGACACCTCCCGCACCCGCGTCACCTCCCAGATGGGTCTCCCCAGGCTCTTCTCGGGCGAGACACCGAGAATGCGGCCGGCCGCGGCATTGAGATGCACGATGGCTTGGTCCCGATCGACGGCGACCACACCCTCAACCATGCCGCCGAGGATGGTCAGGAGCTTGGAGCGATCCTCGGTGATGGTCTCCATGCGCCGCTCGAGCTGCGCGGCCATGCGATTGAATGCACTCGCGAGCGTGCCGATCTCGTCGCGCGGACCGCCCGCAACCCGGTGCTCATACTCGCC